>SDBU01001018.1_pt1 | contig 41163 bp, 28 predicted proteins | sample 2277071 | NCBI WGS metagenome assembly SDBU01 (sample SAMN10397929, study PRJNA504765) | marine sediment metagenome | isolation source: marine sediment core GS08_GC12, 126 cmbsf | place: Arctic Ocean: Gakkel Ridge, Loki's castle | collected 2008 | reverse complement strand
ACGTTGGTGCTAGTAACTGCAATATTGGCTGTAGCCGCTGCCATGCTCGGTGCGGTATGGCAGAGGCGTCGTAGGCTATGGGGGATGATCTCCCTGGGCGTCGAGCCCCGGCAGCTTTACGCAACTATCTTTATGGAGACCGGCGTGATACTGCTGCTCGGGTGCCTGATCGGCGCTGCCTTTGGAATCTTAGGTCAATCTCTTGCAGGGCGATGGCTACAGACGAGTGCCGACTATCCCGTGCCGTTTGAGCCGGCATTATTACTTGCCGGTCAGACTCTCGTTTTCGCTGTTGTCCTTTCTGTGGTGGCGGTGGCTTTGCCAGTGTGGTTCGTTCTTTCAAAAATGAGCGAACCTTACCTCGCGCGTGAATAGAGCGGCCATGCGAAACTATCTTGATGTTGAAAGAGGTCATTCAAGCACTGTGGGAACGGTAAGGGAGGTACCCGTACAATGGAGTAGTGCGGTAGCTGCACAAGGGGAGTTGATATGAAAACGAAGCCATCAGAACGTCGTTTACCCAAAAACATAGGTGCTTCAGGAAAAGCGTATGCGACAAACTTATCGCTACGTGACGATCAACTGATAACTGAAGCCAAAAGAGAGATTGGCAAGGACATAAGTACATCTCTCATCATCCTGCGAATGCTGCGTCGTCAGGAGCGTGACAATATATGCCTTCTTTACTTGGTGTTGCGCACCCTCGATGATCTAGTCGATGAGTTCAAACCTGAGGCGGCAGAGCGGCTTGAGGCAGTCGAGGCCTGGTGTAGTGAGGGTATTGTGAGCAGCCGTGAGACAAGCATTCTTGACGTGCTCGAAAGGCGCATAAGTCTGCCGCGAAAGTCGATGCAAGATTACTGTGAAGGTATGCGTCACGACTTAGAGGGAAGGACCATCGAGACGGAGAAAGACTTGGACCGTTACTGCTATCTCACCAGTGGCTCGATGGCGATTATGATAGTGACGGTACTCGGAACACGTGGAGCAGAAGCCCATAAAAAGGCAGTCTCAATGGGCATCGCGATGCAGCGTACTAACATTTTACGAGACATAGACATGGACCACGAAGCGGGCCGCACCTACATAGCGCGTGAGACGATTGAAAGGTTTGGCTCTCTAGAACCGGGCCAACGTGAGGATTTGATGCGGGACCAGATTTCGCGTGCAGAAGCTTTTTACGATGATGGAATGTCTGTCGTTCCTATGCTAACTAGCGGACGGCGTGCTACCGCTGCCTTGATAGCTTTCTCCCGGGAGATACTGCGCCAGATAGAACGAGAGGGCTACGGCCGCAAGGCCGACAGGGTAGTGGTTCCGCGCTGGCGGAAACTCGTGGTAGTGGCGAGGCACGGGCTGGGTCGTAGCTATTAGACACAGCTTCGAGCACATACACGAGCGATAGAGTACTTTGGTCTAGTCCGTTACTTTCGCTTCCGCTTCTTGGCCTTTTTCTTGCCTCGTCGAACCTTCACCTTTGCGTCGGCCCGGGCAGTCTTCTTGCTGGACAGTTTGAAGCGGCCGGCGAACTTGATGGTGCCCGCCCTTTTTGGGTTGCGCAGTGTGCGATCGCGTTTGCCGTAGAGCTTTAGCTCGATGCGCCTGAATTTCGTGCTCGGCACTCCCTTGACCTGTAGTTTGTTCTTTCTCAAATAGATTCGCATCTTCTTGCGCAGGTGCCTCTGGGTTCTTTGAACAGCCTTGCGGTTCTTTTTTAACCTGACGAGTTTCTTCCGAAGCAGGCGGCGCTTGGAGCCCTTTGCCTTTTTATAGCGCCGTCTCAGCTTCCTCACGTTTTTGGAGAGCTTCCGCATATATCTACGGTCGGCCTTGACTCGTATGCGACGTTTCTTGCCGTAGACGATCGCCTTGACCTTTGAGCCCTTTGAAGGCGAGAGGGTGATACGGCCGATCGACTTGCCCCTGCGCCTGGCTCTACCCCTTCTTGCGAGCCTTTTCGTTGAGGCGCGCATCGCCTTTTTACCCTTGCCGAGCCTTACATAGAAGCTCTTTATCTTTTTCGAAGACTTCTTGGGCTGCGTGATGATGAAACGTGCTTTCGGATAGTGGTTGGCCCTTTTTGGCTTCAGGGATACCTTGAGCTTCAGCTTATTTTTGGAGGCTGTACGCTGGCAGCCGGAGTCAACCGAGCTGGTGGCGGTCGAGGTCATGCCGGAGTGAGATCTGAAGGAGCCCGTGAAGGTTCCCACGGGACACTTGGCAGGATTCTTTATCAATCCGGGCTCGAGATGCACGACCGTCCTGCTCATCGGCATCGACGGAAGTCCCGAGAGTGTGAATCGAACCTTTGCGGCCAAGACGTCTATATCGGCCTTGCCATCCAGGTCAAGCGAGATCAGGCCATCCAGGAACATATGGATGCGTCCGCCCTCACCGAAAAACACATCCCCCCTCAAAGGACTCAATAGAAGCGGGGAGTGGACCTCCATGCTGCCCAGACGTGAGTCCGCCGGGCACGATCTGGCTGCCCGCTGGGCAGCAGAGCAAGTCGAGAGCCTGTGCTTGATATTGAGCTGCATCCCTTTGGGGTATTCGAGGCTGATCGATTCAGTTGTCGCCTCGCCGAGTCCTTGAGTGATGACTGTCGTGATCGCAGGTACCCGGTTTGGCACCGTCGTTGAAAGTGCAACCTCCAGCTTCGGTCCGAACGGCAGGCCGCCACAGTTTGCCGAGCTGTACGGCGCCTCCCTGTTTACAGAGGAGCCCGCCTCTCCGGTAAACAGTGCCCTTGCGGGATTGGCTGTGCAGAAGGTGGGGTTGGTGACAAGCGGCTTTCCTTGATTAATGCCCTTGTCACCGTTCAGGGTCATTGAAATCTCTTGGATGTCGAAGTCGGTGGGCAGATCGTCGAATACGACATCTATTCCCTTGTCTCCGTTTCGTATCAGCGCACGGCCCTTCAGCACCAGATGACCTCCACCCGCGATCTCGGGCAACTCGACATCGACTGCCACCGCACCCGGGTCGCCTCCCTTGGGCGCGGCCATATTTACATCGCCCTCGAGGTTCAGGGGATCCAGGAAGCGGTAGATCAGAGTCCTCACGTTCACCTCGCCGATCTTTGACGATGCCGGGCATGTGGAGCGATTGACTTGATCATCCGAACAGATGGGGGCGGCATTCGGGTTCACGGCCATTCCCTCTGGCAGATTGACTCTCACACTCTTTATCGCCTGATGGCCGGAAGGACGATTCAACCCAACGGTCAGGTCGGGATGTGCACCGGCTGCAGTTGTCGAGGGCGTAAAGGAAAGATCAGGGGCAAAGGGGCCGGCATCGACCGCACCGTTGCAACCCTCTACCTCGATAGGTGCGCGAGAGTCAAAGGATGCTCCGTTATGGCCGGAAAATGAGCCTTCGACCTCATGGTTGCCGCAACTTGGTGGATTCTTTATCAGTTGCTTCTGAATAGTTAGTCTGAAGTTTTCAATCTGTAGCTCGGGCAGATCGTCAAAACGGGTCTCGATTCGGAATCTGCCGCTTGAATCGCGTTTCACAGAAATCGTGCCGTACATCCTCACGGCGATATCCCAATGGCCGTGCCTCAGATAGACCGCAAGTTTTAGGGGCTTTCCGGGATCGGTTGCCATCAGATACACGTCACCGGTCAACTGCCTGTCAGCTACCAGGGGTGCGTCGGCAAGTAGGGGGGAGGTGGCTTCTGCCGTACCCACTTTACTCTCCTCGTTGCAGTTGTCGATGTCGGCCTCCACACAGGGTGTTATGCCATCGAGCACGCTGTTGGCTCTGAATCCCGGAGGAAAAACGACCTTTGCGCTTTTCAGATGGGCCTCGTCACGTTGCTGCTCGATCTCTGTAGATATTCCAGTCGGTGCCGAGGGGCCGCTGTCCAGCAGGTTGGCCTGCAGTATCGGAGCGAAGGGTAGAGCGGCGCAATTCAGGGTTGTAAAGACGGTATCTGCACCACTGACGGTGGTTTGCACGCTTTTATCGCTGGTAAATACTCCATCGAAGTTTCTCTGCGCACAGGCCGTGGGGTTGGTGATGAATGGGCTGTCCGGCCCACCGAGACTGCCGCCGAGGAAGACGGCCAGATTTCGAATCTCATACACGGTTGGAAGGTTTTCGGTGATTACCTCCACACGCAGCTCGTTGTCGCTCAGCTTGATCCTGGCGTTCAGGACGATCGGCTCACCGTTGTTTATCCTGCGAGGGGGGCGGGGAAAGACAAAACGCAGTGCGGCGGGATCGGTGCTGCCTGGCGGTGGATCCGAGAGGTACACACTGCCGGCAATGTAGTGAGTATCCAGCGCTGCGACCGCAGTAACGGAAACGACGCCCACGAGACTTTGCGCACACAGGTTTTGGTCGTTCGCCCAGTCTTCGGGGCCGAGGCCTGCGGCGCATCGTGGGCGGACAGCAAACGGGTTGCCCGCCATACCTTTGGGCAGGCGAAACGTCATGCGATCAAGTGACTGAAAGGACGAAGCTCCGTGTCCGATGTCGCCGCCCAGATTGAAGAATAGGAGTGGCGGATGACCACCTGCGGCACTGGTCGGGGGCCTGGTTGCCAGAGTGGGCTCAAAGATAAGCGCCGCTCTTTCCGGTTCTCTACCCTGTATGCGAAATATTGATAAGAGACCACTCCGTGCTCGCTGAGGTTCAGGGTCTCCATGGCCGGTGAACTGTGCTTCATATCGCTTGTGACCGGAGGTCACCGGACTTCTCAGCAGCCCGACGTCTCCACCCGTTAGCGACATCTCGAACCTTGTGATTTTCATGTTTTCCGGTTCACCGAGGGGAGGCGGAGGAATGACGAAATTTGCAACAATCTGCTCGCGGCCAACCTCACCTTCCAAGGTGATTTCGCCGATGATTTTGATCGGGATTGGAATCAGATCGGGAACTACGGATAATCCAATCTGGACCGGGTCTTGACTTGGACGCGTACTCAACAGGTAGATTTCGCCACTGGTCTGCAGTTCAATGTCGTTGTCGCGATTACCGGGATCGAGCTGGAGAACGACATCGGCTGAGGCTGTACCCACAATGCTCTCCTCCGGGCAGTCAGCGGCATCGAAGTTGTCAGCGCCAAAGTCTTCCTTCGGGCAGTGAACCAACCCATTCGGGTTGTTGACCTTGAAGCCAACCGGAAACTTGATCCTGGCCGATTTCAATGCGGGCTCGTCAACATCCTGTCTGACGGTTGCGGTTATCTCCGGGACCGAATCCACGAAGGGAGGGCTTACCTGCAGCGAGAATCGTGGATTGAATACATCGGCCCGTGCGGTATCAGATAGGGTGGCGCAGGCAAAGCCGAGAACGACCGTAAGTGCTGCGAAGGCAATGCATGTACTGCGCGCATTAAGAGTACGTTCTGAGCGCGATCTGCAACCGGATATATGTGCTGACATATCTTCTCCCCACAACCTGAGGCCATTAAGGGCCGTGTAACTGTGTGATGTATGAGTAGGCTGTGCCTGGTTCCTTACGCGCCGGCCAAGGTTTTTTGAGGCTGAGGAGCCAGGCTGCAGCGGGGCTGGCTACAGCGGGATTGGATGCGGGCAGTTTGTCGACTGGCAACGTAATCGCACGAGCCCGTAATAAAAGACAGACTTGTAAGTCACAGATACACATAGGAAAAGGACCCCCGGCCGCAGTGTGACCCAGGGGATGGGTAATTGCCGCGGTTTGCCAATCCAGCGATAGACCGGAACTCGGTCAAGAACGGAGTCACAGATGGAAAACACAATGGAGATAACACAGCACCCTTTAATCGAGGGTGTGGAAAGCGTTGTCGGAGAACCGGTACACCAGGCAATATTCTTCCAGCGGGTAGATGCTGGCACTGCCAGTCACATAATCTCGAAGGGGCATGGATCAGGTGGCGGCGGTCTGCTGCCCGGAATGATCTTCCGGTTGATAGGCAAAAAACGTGCCGGAGGCCTGCCGAACATGGGCATACTTGCGGTTACAGGTGACAAGGTCCGCGCATTCAAGATCAAGAGCTTCGGACCCAGCTTCAAACCAAAGGAAGAGGTTGCCGTGTGGGACCGAGCGGGCCTGACGGCTGAATTCGAAGTAAAGGGCAAGTTGACGAAGACAACCAGGCTGACGCTTGAATCGGCGGCGGAAGGTGAGAAGGCGACCGTTGAGGTCATGCGAGGCTATGAGCAGATGGCCGAGGAGATCGTCAGGTTGATTGAGGCCGAAAGAGTTGCCTAGATCACGGAGATAGGAAGCAGCATGTACATGCAATCAGATAGATTCAGCGAGACGGTGGTGCTGACACGGATTCGGAGTATTATGGACCCAGATTGGCAAGGAGCTGAAAGTCTCCCGAGTGCGATGGTAAAGCCTTTCAATGGCTGTGAGCATGAAGTACTGCAGGGGCTGAAACTTTATGCCGTTTGAGTTGTTCAAGTAGGTGCGCGAGCGTTGATAATTTGAGAGAAGTCAAGTCATGACATGGAAAGTCGAAAAAAGTTTGCTCTGGCATAAGCTGGTGCTAGCGGTGGCAGCGCTGTGGCTGCTCGTGCCCGCCACGGCCGGGCTCGCCGTCACCAACGGCAAGATCGCCTACCAGACGAACACGCACGGCACGACTCAGATCTACACGATGAACCCCGACGGCGGCGATAAAACGCGGGTGGCTTCACATGTCGGGTTCAACGACTCCGCGCCCAGTTTTTCGTGGGATGGTTCGAGGCTTTCATTTCTTTCTGATTTACACGGAGATGCTTTTGCTGATATCTACACGATGAATGTCGACGGCAGTGGTGTTGTTCGGCTTTTCGGCACCGGCACACAAAACGGTAATCCCGAGTTTTCACCTGATAGCTCAAAGATCACGTTTATGTCGCGAATGCACGGTGGGGGCATTACCGATGAAGAGATCTACGTCATGAATTCTGATGGCACAGGTCTTATTCGACTTACAGATAATGATCCATTGCGCGATGCCGACCCATCCTTTTCTCCAGACGGCAGAACGATCATCTTTTCATGCGAGGAGGCGATTGGGGACGCTGACATTTGCACCGTACCTGCCGATGGGTCGGGCCCACCGACAAAGATTCAGAATGATGCAGCTCAAGATTCCGGCCCCAAGTACTCGCCGGATGGATCGAGGGTTGCCTACTACTCAACTCCTGGTGTTTATAGCAGTAACGAGATCTATACGATGCCCTCCGGCGGAGGCGTTGCCAAACAGTTGACCACCAACGACGCCCCTGACACAAACCCGACCTACTCGCCCGACGGGACACGGATCGCCTTCGATTCACTACGCATAGGCGGTGTGGGCGACATCTACACGATGGACACGAACGGAAGCAACCTAACCCAATTGACGTCGGGAAGCGCAGATGAGCAACATCCCACCTGGGCAGCTGCGCCGGATGGCACGACGCCGGGTACGGGCGGCTCTGGCGGCAAGCTTTCGATCAGTTGCACCTCGCCAAAAGTGAAGGCCGGGAAGAAGAAGAATATGAGCAAGAAGAGGCTTGCTCGACATCTTAAGAAGGGCATTAAGTGTTATATCGAGAACTCGGCGGGTGTCACCGCTCTGGGAGCATCGATCGTACGCGAAAAGAAGGTCAAGAAGAAGAGCAAGAAAAGCAAGAAGGCTCTCGCCTCAAAGAAGAAGAGCAAGAAGAAGACAACGACGCGCTGTTACCGTGTCGATAAACCGAGGGTAAAAGTAAAGTGTCGCAGCACAAAATCTAATGGCCTGGTGTTGAAGGCCGACAGCAAGAGCGGTGTCGTACGCATCACCTACAGGCCGCTCGCTAGGAAGCGAAAGGGCAAGGTACGGCACTCAAAGAGTGCCAGGCGTATGCTCAACAGGATGGCAAAGGGCCGGGTACTGAGGTACGGCACGTACCGGCTCACATTCGTGGCTCACGTCCAAACCCAGAGCAATCCGAAAAAGACGAAGAAGAAGACGTTCAAGTTCACGCTTCGGGTGAAAAAGAAGAAGGCGAAGCGCAAATAGGCCATCCCTGGCCCGCGGTTTTCTAGCTCAACCCTGCACTTCCAGAGGGAGCGATGATAAGGCGATACGTGCTGAACGCTTACTCCGGCGGTTATCCTCTGTTGTATGTCTGGATCCAATGGCATTACAGTCGTGATGAAGTTCGGTGGTACATCGGTCGCCGATGCCGAGAAGATGGTTAGCGTCGCAGGTCGAATCGTGCAGGCAGCCAAGGGAGGCGACAGGGTGGTGGCGGTTCTGTCGGCGCAGGGCAAGACCACGGACGATCTGACAAAGATGGCGGAGGAGATCTCCGACGACCCCCAGCCCAGAGAGCTAGACATGCTGCTGTCGAGCGGCGAGAGAATATCGAGTGCTCTCTGTGCGATGGTGATAAACGACTTGGGTCACGAGGCCATATCTCTAACGGGCTCGCAGGCCGGGATTGTCACTGATCCCTCCCACAGCAGGGCCAAGATCATGGACGTGCGGGCCGATCGCATCATCGAGGCGCTTGATGAAGGGAAGATCGTGCTGGTTGCCGGCTTCCAGGGGGTCTCAAGCAAGACCAAGGACGTGACCACGCTTGGGAGGGGTGGCTCGGACACAACGGCGGTAGCGCTGGCGGCAGAGCTGGACGCCGATCTCTGCGAGATCTATACGGACGTGGAGGGTGTCTTCAGCGCCGATCCGCGCATCGTGCCCGACGCTCGACTGCTGCAGTTTGTCTCGTTTGAGGAGATGCTGGAGATGGCGGCATCCGGTGCTCAGGTGTTGCAGCTGCGTGCCGTCGAGTATGCCCGTAGCTATGGTGTGCGTATACGCTGCCGTTCGAGCTTCGAGGACTCAGCAGGTACTCTGGTTATGTCAGAGGAAGAAACGATGGAAAGACCACTAGTAACAGCAGTGACACACTCAGCAGACGAGGCTCGTCTGACGCTGACCGGCGTGCCGGACCAACCGGGAAACGCCGGTCGCATCTTCAGTGCGCTTGCCGATTCAGGCGTGAACGTTGACATGATCATTCAGAACGAGCCGGTGAACGACCAGGTTCAGGCAGAACTTTCATTCTCGGTGTCCAGTGAAGATCTTCGTCGTGCGCGGGCAGCACTCGAGCCGATCATCTCCGACCTGGGCATCAAGGAGCTTGAGACCGATGAAAAGATAGGGAGGGTCTCGATCGTAGGCGCGGGAATGCGCTCCTACCCCGGCGTGGCGGCAAAGGTCTTCAGGACCTTGGGGGAAGAAGGTATAAACATAGAGATGATCTCCACCTCCGCAATCAAGATTTCATGTGTCATCCAAGCCAATCAGGTGGAGAAGGCAACTGTTGCACTACACGAGGCGTTTGGGCTGGATGAGGGTGCGGTCTTACCCGAGTCGGAGGAGATCAGCGGGAAGCCCGGAGGGATAAAGTCTTAATGTCCGGTGACTTTAGAATCGCGGTCGTTGGAGCGACGGGTGCTGTTGGCTCCACAATGCTCGAGATAATCGAGGAGCGCCGCCTACCCGCCAAGGAGATCGTCCCGTTTGCGAGCGAGAAGTCGGCTGGCAAGCTGGTCAATCATCATGGGCAGAGTCTCACGGTGCAACCGCTCAACGAGAAGTCGATCGAAGGGTTCGATATCGCAATGTTTTCTGCTGGAGGCGGCTTGAGCAGGGAGTGGGCACCGAAGTTTGTTGAGGCAGGCGCGGTTGTCGTCGATAACTCCAGCGCATGGCGCATGGAACCGGATGTGCCGCTTGTCATCGCGGAAGTGAATCCCGATGACCTCGATCAACACCGCGGGCTAGTGGCAAACCCCAACTGTACGGCGATGCAGATGATCGTCGTGCTCGCCCCCATATACAGAGAGGTCGGGATCGAGCGGATAGTGGTATCTACTTACCAGTCGACCTCCGGCACGGGCAAGAAGGCAACAGAGGAGCTCTTCTTCCAATCGCGATCCGTATTAGAGGGAAATGAGTTCGAGCCGAAGGTCTACCCGCACCAGATTGCGTTCAACATCCTGCCTCAGGTGGAGGTGTTCATTGATGGTGACGACTACTCCACCGAGGAGCGCAAGGTGATGTACGAGACGCAAAAGATTCTGCACGACGATCAGATAGGCATTTCGGTCACATGCGCGCGCGTGCCCGTATACAACTGCCACTCCGAGTCGATAAATATCCAGACACGTGACCCCCTGTCTTCCGATGAATGTAGAGAGCTGTTGAGCAAGGTCTCCGGCATCGTTGTCGAAGATGAGCCAGGGTCCGGCATCTATCCGCTGGCGGTAAATGCAAGCGGCCGCGATGAGGTCTTTGTCGGGCGCATACGCGAAGATGATTCAGCAGAGCGTTGCCTGAACATGTGGGTAGTCGGCGACAATCTTCGCAAGGGAGCCGCAACAAATGCCGTTCAGCTTGCGGAGTTGCTCATCGAGCGGGATCTGCTCGGGCAAAAATCGCAAGCTGCAAAAAAATAGGGGTCAGGTCTTGCATTTTGCAGGAGTGCAAAATGCAAGACCTGACCCCTATTCGGGTGGGTCGATCGTATTCTTAAGCCTCTGCCTTGACTCGTCGAACCGTCTGGCTATCTCGTCTCTATCGGTCGGGGGATGATCGGTCTGTTGATCGGCCGGCCTACCTAACTTCGATCGCCGAGATTTGGCTGAGTTTCTTTTAAGCACGCGCCTTGCCAGTGCGGCCGCCGCTGCTGCCGCACCTGAAAAGAGGAGTCCCCTGCGCATGGGGTGTACGGTCAGGAAGCCGCAGCCGGCGCCTTAAGGCGCTCTTCGACAGCAGAGGTTTTAATAACGTGTATGTTCATCCCCAACTCCTTTGGCTCGAACCCGAGAGCTAACCCTACAAGCTGAGGAAGATGCAGAATCGGAAGGTCGAGATCCTGGCCAACCTCCTTGGCAGCATCCGGCTGTTGCAGGTCAAGGTTCAGGTGGCAGAGCGGGCACGGGGTCACAAGGCAGTCGGCCTTGGCGTCCTGTGCGTCTCCTATATGCCGGCCTGCCTGTGTCAACGAAGTCTTGCGGTTCATGGTGATCACCGGGAAGCCGCAGCACTTGCGCGCTCCCTCGTAGTCGACGCTCGTGCCGCCAACCGCCTCCACCAAGCGCTCGAGGTAGTACTCGCGCTCCGGCTTTTCGTCGAAGCCAAGCCTGGACGCCGGTCTCGCTATATAACAGCCGTAGAAGGGACCGACCCGCAGTTCATCGAGCGGGCGCACAATTTGTTCTGCCAGCTTGTCCAGCCCGTAGTCCTCGACCAGAACCCAGAGGAAGTTCTTGTTGGACAACCCTGGCTTGTAAGTCAAGCCCTCGGGTGCCAGCTGCTCGTTTATATGCGCTCTGTATGTGGAATCTGCATCGAGTCGTTGCTGACATTCGGACATCGATCCCTGACAGGTTGAGCAGATGTTCACCATCTGGAGGCCTTGCTGCTGGGCAAGCGCGAATGTGCGGGCGTTCAGCGTGTCGACCAGTTCCGGGTTGTGCTCGTTGATAACTCCGGCGCCGCAACAGCTTGCCCGGTCGAGTTCGACCAGCTCTATGCCGAGCTTCTCGGCAACTAGTGCCATCGAGCCATGAAGTTCCGGCGTGAAGCCCCGAGATACACACCCCGGCCAGTAGGCGAATTTCACTTTGACTTCACCGCCTCGGGCTCCTCGGCACTTTCCGTGCCCGCTCCTTCGTCCTCGGTACCGTCGTTTCCCTCTCCCGTTATGTAGATGTTCAACTCTTCGCCATGCGCCTCGGCGTGTTCGTAGATCCGCTTGATCGCTTGCTGGTCTTCCAGCTTGTGATGCACCCCGGGTATGAGCTTGGGAAGCGAGCGCATCTTTCCCGACTTGATTCCGCGGAAGACTGTGGGCAGTGACATGATCAGCGGCAGGATGTTCTTCGGGTTCAGCTTGGCCTTGATTCCAGGCGCGAAGGAGTCCTGAATCATCTTCGACTCATCAAGCGTGCCCTTCTTTTCAATTATCTTGACGAACGCCTCCTCGTGGGTGCGGCCGTGGTTCGGATCGGTTATGTCGTACTCCTTTATCGCCTTGCGGCGCAGGCGCATGATCTGGTCCATCGGCGCGACATCCTTGGGGCAGGCGTCTATGCACATGAAGCAGTGGGTGCAGTCGTAGATGCCGTGAGGATTGTCGGCAAGGTCGAGCAGGCGCTCTTTGTGCTGGGAGTCGCGGGGATCGCCGACGAAGCGATAGGCCTTGGCCAGCGCCGCAGGGCCGATGAACTCCGGGTCCACCTCCATCGCCAGGCAGTCCGAGACGCAGGAACCGCACTGGATACAGGCCACCGTCTGGGTAATATCGAGCATCGATTCAATCGGCACGATGTACTCCCGCTCCGGCGGATCGCCCGCGGGCAGAAGCCATGGGGTCACACGCTTCATCTTTTTCCAATGGACACTCTCCATGTCGACGATCAGATCCTTGATCACCGGCATGTTGCCCTGCGGTTCAACAGTGATCTCGCCACTGTCATCTACGCAGTCGCCGACCTGGTTGTTACAGGCCAGGCAGGGCTTTCCGTTGATCTTGACACCACAGGAGCCGCAAATTGCGCCTCTGCATGAGTGACGAAAGCCGATGGTGCCGTCGACCTCCTCCTTTAGCTTGACGATCGCGTCAAGAATGCTGCGCTCGGGTGCGAGGTCCAAGTCATATTTCTGCCAGTACGGTGGCTCACCGCTTCCCGGGTTGTATCGGCGGATTTTCAGGGTATAGGTGGGCATCAGTACTTGCGTTCCTCGGGTTGGTATTTGGTGACCGTCACGTCGGAGTAGTCGAATTTCGTCTCGCCGTCGGGCTCCCGTCGCACGTTTATGTGTTTCATCCACTCCTCGTCGTTTCTTTCCGGGTAGTCCGAGCGGAAGTGACCGCCGCGGCTCTCGGTGCGATCGATCGCGGCGACGAGCATCGGTTCGGCAATGTCAAGCATGAAGCCGAGCTCGATTGCCGAGATCAGGTCTTGGTTGAAGATGTCTGCCTTGTCGTCAATTGCCACAGTCTTGTACTCCTCCTGAAGCCTTTTGACGACTTCGAGACCCTCCTTCAGCCCGGCGTCGTCCCGGAACACCGCTGCTTTCTCGTTCATCGTCGTGCCAAGCTCGTCTTTCAGCTCGCTTGCACGCCTGCTTCCGTTTGATGGCCTACTAATGAGATCCTTGACCATCTTTTCTTCGTGCTCGAAATACTTTTGCGATGGGGGACTGAGCGGCTTCTGCTTGGCCTCGAGGGCAGCATTCGCACCGGCGCGGCGCCCGAATACCAAGGCGTCGAGTAGTGAGTTTGCGCCCAGACGGTTCCCGCCGTGCACCGACAGGCATGCGCACTCCCCTGCGGCGTAGAGACCGGGAATCTCAGTTGCGCAATCGACGTCCGCCTTCACACCGCCCATCATGTAGTGCATTCCCGGCTTGATAGGCACGGGCTCCTTGGTGATGTCGATTCCGGCGAAGTCACGGGCCACGTTGATGATCTCGCGCAGCGACTCGTGAATCCGCTTGGCGCCGACCGGGGTTATATCGAGGTGAACCGTCCCATCCGGGGTGAAGCCGCGACCCTCGTTTATCTCGGTCTGCTCGGCGCGGGAGACGACATCGCGGGATGCGAGCTCCATCTTGTTCGGGGCGTACTTTTCCATGAAGCGCTCGCCGTCGGAATTGTAGAGATGTCCACCTTCGCCTCTCGCTCCCTCGGTTATTAAAAGCCCGCTTCCTGCAAGGGTGGTCGGGTGGTACTGGATCATCTCCATGTCCATCAGCGGTGCACCGATGCGGTATGCCATCGCCATGCCGTCGCCCGTGCAAACGGTTGCGTTGGTTGTCGGCTTGTAGACTCGCCCGGCTCCACCCGTTGCAAGGATCACGCACTTGGCGCTGAAAAGCTCCATCTCACCATCGCGAATGTTGCGAGTGATGGCACCGGCACAGTTGCCCTCTTCATCCAGTGCCAGCCCGGTCACGAACCACTCCTCGTACCGAGCAATCTCCTCATGCTTTGTAAGCTGCTCGTAAAGCACGTGCAGGATCGCCTGGCCGGTTATATCGGCTATGTAGTAGGCACGGGGAAATGATGCTCCGCCAAACTGCCGCGCCAGCATCTGACCATCTTCGTTGCGGTGGAAGGCGACGCCTCTGTGCTCGAGGTCAAGAAGCGCCTCCGGGGCTTCGCCGCAGAGAGTCTCGATTACGTGCTGGTCACCGAGGTAGTCGGAGCCCTTGACTGTGTCGAACGTATGCGACTCGACGCTGTCATCGAGGTGAAGTGCGGCATTTATCCCGCCTTGGGCCGCGTTCGAGTGGGACCTGACAGGGTGGATCTTGCTCATGATGCCGACGTCTGCGCCGGCCTCCGTGGCGGCGACTGCAGCACGCTGGCCGGCTAATCCGGCACCTATTATTAGTACATCATGGGTTGGCAAGGTTTAGGGATACTAACCTCAAGACGACTAAAAGCGTGCAGCAAAAGACGTACCTACTACTACAAATTGTTTATGTCGGTCATAACCCGCGCCAGAAGTGCTGCAAGCGCGCTCGAAAAGTTGCATCTGAACTGCACTGGCCCGTCAAAATAATTTCGTAATTACGCCCGTTGTAACGGATCGCGTTAAGTAAGAGGACTATTTATACAAGGAGGGCTAATAAAAGCATGGGTACTCAGCTTGCCCAAGCGCGGCAACAAGAGGATGAGCACGATCGCGTGCTCATGAAAAAAGTCGTGCGCGGCGACAAGAGGGCTGCAGAGGGGCTCTACCGGCAGTATTGCGACCGCGTCTACCAGTCGTGTCTGAGAATCACCTGCGAGCCGGAAGATGCGATCGACGCGATGCAGGAGACGTTTTTGAATGTTTTCAGGCGAATGAAGGCGCTCGACCCGGACACCACGAGCTTTCGTGACTACCTGTTTGCCTCGGCTCGAAACACCTGCTTGAAACAGCTGGAGAAGCGTAAGCACACAGACCCAACGGAAGACGTCCCGGAACCGAAGGTAAAGATTGCAGACGACGCTCACATGGATCCGGAACGATCGCTGCTGATTGGAGATCAACGGAAGATAATCCGCAACGCCAGCACCGAGCTATCCGACAGGCACTACCGGGCGCTGGTCATGTATGAACTGGACGGATTGGGCTACGCGGAGATAGGTCGCCAGTTTGACCTCGACGCCAACGCGGTTGCGCAGCTGATAATGAGGGCGCGCCAGCGATTGCGTTGGGAAGTGCGTAGGCATGTGGCGCTTAACCCTGCTGGTGACCACAAGCAGTGCGCACAGGCGCTGGCGCTCCTACCGAAAAGGGCAGATGGCAGGTTGGGAGAGCGCGAATCGGCCTGGCTTGACCCACATCTGGAAAATTGTGAGATATGTGCGACGAACCTGGCCCTCATGGAGGAGGTCGGCGCTCGCTACAGGTCTGTGCTGCCGCCGGCATTGATAGCTCTTTTATGGCAGCGCACCGGTGATGCTTGGGCGGCAACATCGCATCCGAACAGTTCTGGCACGACAGGGACTGAATCAACGAGTCGGGTGGCGGATGTCACGGGCAGGCACGGCGTATCGTCTTCCGGCTGGTCAGTGGGTGGTATGCGCTCACGCCTAGATCGAACGAAAAGGAAAGTCGCTGCACTGGCCCCTTTGCTCTTCGTGCTGTTAGTTGCAGTGTGTTCCAGCTCTATTTACATGATTCAAGAAACACCCGGTATCGGTGCACGAAGTCTCCCGCAGACGCCCGGATCACAGTACGAGCTGATAACGGCCGCAGACTTCAATGTTCTTGATGCAGTAGACCTTCAAAACAACTTGACTGGGGCCGGGCGAGAAAGGAAATCCGTATCCACAAAAATGTCGGCAGCGGCCTCCGGGCAGAGCGGGTCGAACAGTGAGAAGCAGGTCTCTGTCAGGCAAAATAGCTCCACTGGAAACTCCATTCGGAGCAGGAGGCAGCGCGAACGAAAAAACACGAGGAATCAGCAGGCAGGAGTGCGGACAGGCGATACTCGAAAGGCAGCGGGAAGCTTGGTGCCGGGGAAGAAATCAGCAAAAGGCGAGAGCAACTCGGTAAAGCCCATGGCTGAGGCAGAGGAAGGTCGAGTCCCTCTAGAGCCGTCCGGTACAACAGGAGGCGGGGTTACACCTATGGCAAGTCATGCGACCGGGTCCAATCCAAAAAATCTCAAGCTCAGTCCGCCGATTATTCCCAACTTTGGATCGGGCGAAGCCAGCGCGCCTGAAAAGCCGTCAGGCAAAAGTAGCGTCAAGCCTAAAAAGGTGCGCGCTCAAAAACCGCCCTGCGCGCTCAACCCCACTAAGTGCAAATAAGAAGTTGGCTCCACAGAGCTCACAGGGATACGCTCTCACCTATTCCTGTACGCTGACGCCGCGTTCTTGCAGTACGCGCCGGACGTCATCAATTGTGATGACACCGCGTAATTGCCCTGCGACGTCGACGACGAACAGTGCGCCAATGCGGCCGAGGGCATCTCCGCCAAGCAGCGCCTCGAGCGCCTCGTCCTGGTCTATCTTGAGCCTGCCTTCGACATCGGGAGTCATGACATCCGACACCATTGATGCGCTCTGTTCAGGCGCTCCCAATGTGTCGATCTGACTTCGATCAAGTACCCCTACATAGCGCTCCGCACCGTCTACGACCGGAAACCAGGGGAAGCCGTAGCGCAGGAAGTATTTGTTCGAAGCCTCGTCAACGGTCATGTCTTTCGAGATCGTCACGGGGTCTGAGTCCATCACATCGGCCACGGTCAGTCCCTCGAATCTCGAGGACACTGCGCTCTGTTGCTCAGCACCGCGCGCTGCCTGATGCAGAATGAAGCCGATGGCAGCCAGCCAGATACCGGCGATAGCACGGTCCAGAACGACAAACTCCAGTACGCCGATCGCGATAAACAGATATGCGAATGCACGGCCCAGGCGTGCGGCAAACTTTGTTGCGCTGCTCTTCTTTCCCGTGATCTTCCAGGCTATAGAACGTGCGACACGGCCTCCGTCGAGGGGGAAGGCCGGGATCAGATTGAACAGGAGCACGATGATGTTGATCGACGTGAGATAGGCGATCATCGCCACCCCGCCACTTATCTGTGTACCTGGCTCAAGGCGCATCGCTTCGAGGAAGCCGTCCCAGCCGACGGCAATGACACCGATTGCTCCACACAGAAGGACGATCAGCAGCGTCACGATCGGGCCCGCGATCGCCACCTTGAACTCGACCGCGGGCGAGTCCGTGTCCTTGGTCATCTTCGCCACTCCTCCAAACATCCAGAGATCTATTCCCGAGATGCCGATGTTGTTGCGGATCGCGACAAATGCGTGGCCCAGCTCGTGCAGCACGATCGAGAAGAAGAAGATCATGGCACTGGCCGTCGCAAGCATGTATACAGTCGTAGTAGAAGCGTTCGGCATAACGTCCCCGAACCACCCGGACAGTATCCAGATAATCAGGAAGAGGACGAGGAACCAGGTCGGGTCGATGCCGATGCGGACACCGAAAATATTGACAAGGCGTATGGATTTACCGCTGCCCATACTTAGATTTTAGGCCTGTACCTATCGATGATCGAGACGCAGTCAACCTCCGCCGGCAATGTCCCGAAAGACCGGCCGTGGGCTCCGAGGCGCGACATGCAAAACGCGTCCGCCGTGGCTTGAAGCTCCGGGTCTTCTTGGGCGGAAAGCACGAGCAGCGCACCCTGTAGAGTTGTCGCCATCTTCTCCACCAGGCTACGTGCACCGTACTGCGCGTCCTGGTCAGCAAGCGCACCGAAAGTTGCCTTCAGATCCCCAATCGCCTCATCCAGGTGGGGGTTCGTGCCCTCTGCCAGCTCCAGCTCGGCCGTGTACGCATCCAGCGAGCCCTCTTCCTTCACCATCGCTCGCAGTACATCGAGGGCGATGACGTTTCCGGATCCCTCCCATGTCGAGTTCACCTGGCTGTCTCTGTATATGAGCGGCATCACCGAATCCTCCACGAACCCGTTGCCACCCAGGCACTCGAGTGCCTCGGCCGCAACAGTGGGAGCCTGCTTGCATATCTGGAACTTGAGCACGGCCGTTGCCAGTCGCTTGAACGGAACTTGATCTTCATCGCCGTAGGAGCGGGCGAGGCGCAAAGCGGCCACCGTGGCGGCTTCGGACTCTACACACAGGTCACCCAGCACGTTCTGCATCAACGGCTGGTCGATAAGAAGCTTGCCGAACGCCTCGCGGTAGGCTGCGTGATGCATCGCCTCCGCGACTGCTCTACGCATGCCGGCGGCGGAGCCGAGGATGCAGTCGAGACGGGTGTGGTTGACCATCTCCAGAATGATCGACATGCCGGCTCCCTCTTCACCGATCAGCTTCGCTCGTGCCCCGGCGTACTCGACCTCCGCGGACGGGAGTGACCGTGTTCCCAGCTTGTCCTTGAGCTTCAGGATGAACATGTTATTGAGGGTGCCGTCCGGCAGGAAGCGTGGCAGCATGAAGCACGACAGCCCTCGTGTTCCCGGTGCGGAGTCAGGCGTGCGTGCTGTTACCAGAAAAGCATCGGCCACGGGATACGAGCAGAACCACTTGTGTCCAGTAAGTTCATACCAGTCATCTTCGGCGGGCTGCGCCTCGGTCGTGTTCGCACCCACGTCGGAGCCTCCCTGCTTTTCGGTCAATGCCATGCCCGCGAGGGCGCCATTCTCGTAGTCGGGCATCGTCAGCTTTTCTCGCCATTCGGCCTCGACCTCCACTGAGTTGGCAATTGCCGGTATCGCGGCGTACGTCATCGAGATCGGGCACATGATGCCCGCTTCAACCTGAGAGAGCAGAATGAAAAGTCCCGCTCGAACGACGTGGGCTCCGGGCCTATCCTCGTTCCAGGGCAAGGAGGGTATTTCATTTTCAACGCCCAACTTGAGCAGCGCGTGCCAGGCCGGATGGAATCTGATTTCATCTATTCGGTTGCCGTAGCGATCGTGCGTGACCAGTTCAGGCAGGTTCTGGTTCTTATTGGCCAGCTCAGCCAGTTCAAGTGGCTCTCCACCCAGTTTTTGCCCGAATTCCTCGAGTCGTGACTCTCCCCAATCTCCGCCCTCGCGCTTCAGTGCAGACTGCAGCGTGGGGTCTTCCAGATACAGGTTGTAGCCGGCAAGCGGCGGCGGTTGGTTGAAAACCTCGTGTGTCTCTAACCGCTCCGTTCTGGTCTGTTGCAGCATTGTTCCCTCCTGGTAATTATCCTCAGTTATTCAGATTTTAGGTGGGTAATCAAATAAACCCGCCTTTTTAGGTCGAATCAAGTAAGGATGGTATGAAGTGGCATACAGCGTAACGTTAATTCCAGGTGATGGCACCGGTCCAGAGATCACCGAAGCAGTGCGTCGTGTTTTAGAGGGTACTGGCGTCGAGTTCGAGTGGGACTATCAGGAGGCTGGCACCGATGTGATGGACAAGTACGGCACGCCCCTGCCAGATCAGGTGATCGAGTCCGTCCAGAAGAATAAGGTGGCTATCAAGGGACCGATAACCACGCCTGTCGGATCCGGCTTCAGGTCCATTAACGTGGCTCTAAGAAAGGCGTTGGATCTCTATTCGTGCCTCAGGCCGTGTAAAGCGTATGAGGGCGTACGCACCAAGTTCCCCGATACCGACATTGTCATCGTGCGTGAAAACCATGAGGACTTGTATGCAGGTATCGAGTTTGAAATTGGTGCCGAGGACACAAAAAAACTTCGAGAGTTCGTGAAGGAGACCGAAGGCACCGAAATGCGGGAGGATATAGGCGTCTCTCTGAAGCCGATATCCGTGTTCGGCACCGAGCGGATTGTCAGGGCGGCATTTGAGTATGCGCGCGAGTATGGCCGAAAAAAGGTAACCGTTGCGCACAAGGCCAATATCATGAAGTTCACTGACGGTCTTTTCTTGGAAACGGCCAGGTCCATTGCTCAGCAGTACTCGGATATCGAGTTTGAAGATCGGATCATCGACAACCTGTGCAATCAGCTTGTATCGAGACCGGAGGAGTACGACGTGATCGTTCTGCCGAACCTTTACGGTGACATCGTCTCGGATCTTGGTGCGGGATTGATAGGCGGTCTTGGCGTGGCTCCGGGGGCGAATATCGGTGACGAGTACGCGGTGTTCGAAGCCGTACATGGATCTGCTCCGAAATATAAGGGCCAAAACAAGGTGAACCCGATGGCCATGTTGCTCTCGGGCGTGATGATGCTGCGGCACTTGGACGAGGACGATGCTGCCGACCGCGCTGAGGGTGCGATCGCATCGGTCATCAAGGAGGGAAAGTCGGTCACGTATGACATGAAGCCGACCCGTGATGACCCGACTGCCGTCGGTACATCCGACGTGGCAGACGCCATCATTGAAAAGATGAAAGCAGGCGTTACCGCCTAGGGCTACATAGACAGTCTCGGAGCAGTTCGCAACACCTGTCACATATCACTTGAATTAAATAATCCCCGGCAAAAATATTTTGTTCTTGCCGGGGATAGTGTTCTTGCTTCGACTACTTTTTCTTCTTGGCCTTTGAGCCCTTCGGCCTGCCCGCTTTACGCTTCGCCGGAGTCTTTTTCTTGGCAGCGCCCTTCGGCCTGCCCGGCTTACGCTTCGCTGTAGCCTTTTTCTTGGTCGAACCCTTCGGCCTGCCTGCCTTGCGCTTCGGTGCAGCCTTCTTCTTGGTCGAGCCCTTCGGCCTTCCCGGGCTACGCTTGGCTGTGGTCTTCTTCTTCGCCTTTGAGCCCTTCGGCCTGCCCCGCTTGCGCTTCTTTGGCCGCCCGGGCCCGCGCTTCGCCGCAGTCTTCTTCTTGGTAGAGCCCTTTGGCCTACCCGGCTTGCGCTTCCTCGGCCGTCCCGGTCCACGCTTAGCACCTGCCGCTTTTTTTACTTTTCTTACGCCACGTTTACTCTCTCCTACGACGGAAGCGCCGAATTCTTTGAAAGTCTCAGACGCCTTTTCTAGCGTCAGATACTCTTCATAAAGTGGCTTCAGCTCCTTCAGCCTCTTATCCAATTCCGAGCGCTGCTTTCTCAACAAGTCACTTGCTGGCATGAAAACCTCCTAAATCTCTTAGAGTGTTGGCACTAAGTTTTACAAATAAATGATAAAAAGTCACCCGGAGGTGTCTATGCGTAAAAAGATAACAGTTGTAGGGGCCGGAAATGTTGGTGCGACTTGTGCGCAACGGTTGGCGGAACGAGATTACGCCGACGTAGTACTGGTCGACATTGTTGATGGCCTACCTCAAGGTAAGGCTCTCGATATAAACCAGTCCGGGCCAATCATCGGGTACGAGCCGAACATGACGGGAACAACTGGCTACGAGGAAACGTCGGGGTCAGATATCGTTGTGATCACATCGGGTTTTCCGCGAAAGCCGGGGATGAGCCGCGACGATCTTTTGAGCAAAAACGTTGAGATTGTTGGCGGCGTAACCGACGAGATAGCTAAAAGGTCTCCCGACGCAATAATAATTGTGGTTACGAATCCGCTCGACGCAATGTGTCACGTTGCTTTTGACCGGTCCAAGTTTCCGCGTCAAAGAGTTATCGGAATGGCGGGAATACTTGACTCCGCGCGTCTAAGGACGTTCTTGGCCTGGGAGCTGGGCGTATCTGCACGCGATGTGACTGGCTTCGTGCTTGGAGGCCACGGCGACACAATGGTTCCAGTCGTAAGCTACAGCAACGTTGCAGGGGTTCCTGTAACGCAAAAAATCGCACCCGACAAGCTCGAGGCGATTGTTCAGCGTACGCGCGACGGTGGTGCCGAGGTCGGCAAGCTACTGCAGAAGGGATCTGCTTATTACGCGCCATCCGCTGCAGTTGCAGAGATGATTGACTCGATTATCAACGATCAGGGAAGAGTTCTTCCATGTGCCGCATACTGTGAGGGCGAGTACGGGATCGAAAACCTGTTTGTCGGCCTGCCAGTCCGCTTGGGTAAGAACGGCATAGAGGAGATTATCGAGATCGAGCTCTCAGATGACGAGCAGAGCCAGCTGAAACATTCGGCAGATGCAGTAACTGAGCTGGTTGACGCGATGAAGGCACTCGCCTAGATCGCGAAAACTTCGATTGAGGTAAGCAATTGGGCACTCGTGAAGTGTTTAAGGAAAGAAACCCGCCCAGCGGCGGGTTTCTTGCTGTGCTGGCACTAAATCTGCCCGCGGCGGGCAGGCGACTGCTTGAAGAAAAGATGGAAGTAGATCCAAGTCCGCCCGGTGAAACCCGCGATGGTTTCCTCAAACGGGTTGAAGGTGCTGATGCAATTGTCTCTGACCTCACGGTTCGAATCGACCGTCAAGTCCTGGATCGAGCGGGGCCGCAGCTGAAGGTTGTTACAAATTTCGCAGTGGGATTCGACAATATCGACGTCAAGGCCTGTGCGGAAAGGGGAGTCGTTGTCACAAATACTCCCGATGTGCTGACGAATGCGACCGCCGAGCTGGCTATGGCACTTGGGCTGGCGGCGGCAAGGCATCTTACTCAGTCGGATGCGCTGGTGAAAGATGGAAAATGGAAGGGGTGGGAGCCGGACCAGTTTATCGGTCTTGAATTGAGTGACGCCACGATCGGCATCGTGGGATTGGGAAGAATTGGCACGCGCTTTGCTGAACTTGCACGTGGATTCTCGCCTAATTTGATATATGCGAGCCGAAGTGAAAAACCGGAAGAAGAAGAGCGCCTTGGGCTGAAAAGAAAAAAACTGGAAGAACTGTTATCCGAGGCCGATCTTGTCACTCTGCATGTCCCACTGAGCAAAGAGACTTACCGAATTATCGATGCCGAGGCACTTGAGAAGATGAAGCCCGGTGCGGTTCTGGTGAACACAGGTAGGGGCGAGTTGATCGAAACCGGTGCCTTGATAGAGGCCCTACAGTCGAGGAAGCTGCGAGCGGCGGGGCTGGATGTATACGAGGACGAGCCAACCGTTCCGGACGAATTGAAAAGATTGGAAAATGTAGTTCTAACGTCGCACGTGGGCTCGGCTACAGAGACCGCACGCAACGGAATGGCCGAGGTCTCCGCGCGCAACGTAATTGCCGTAATTGAAGGAAAAGAGCCTCTTTCACCAGTCACATAATTACAACGTGCAACTCTTTGGGTGAGTGCACACCGATTATCGTAGTGAGGCCGATATCTGCGGTTTTACTCGGGCCGGTGACAAGCACGATATTTGCCGGCACCTCACGCGGGCCATTCCCGGAGTAAATTTCCATCAGCGCATCGCGAAGCGTGTTTTTAATGTTTTTCTCCTCCACAACGACGATCTGCCTGGGTGGGAGGAGACCATCGGCAGCAGCCTTTCCGGGCCCGTGAACAAGTCCGACGGTGCCGCTCTCGGCAATGGCAAAGTCGGCTACAACCAGAGACAGCTCTGCATTTTCTGCCGCTACGCCCTCAAATTTCATTTTTTTGAAGATCGGATGCTTCCAGTAACAGGTTTGTGTGTCTCCAACCAACTCGGAGATTCTGGAAACTGCTTCCCTTCTGCCTTTTACCACGTCGAGTTCAACGCCGATTTCGTCAAGGCGGGTAATAAAAAGGTCGAGGTGGTCGTCCCTCATCTTCTTTTGTTTCGCCATCGCTCTCGGAAGGGTTCTCTATCGGCGGACCGGATATCCCGGTCTTTAGTCCAGAGTGACACCGGAAACGGTGCTCTGGCGATCCAGTCACCGTCCCTTTCACCTGTCGCAGGGCTCTCCGTCGATTTGTTGAGCCGTTTCCACACCGGACCCAATACTTTGCCCGCAGTTAATGCTGTTGCCCGGTAGCTCGATGGCCTCGACCAAAGCTTGGACCAGGCTTTAAATAGAAACTGCTCTGCTTTTTTAGGCTCGCGCATGTGTGCATCATTCCTTATCTGGACAAGGAAGTCATCGAGCGGGATATCAACCGGGCACACCTCGCGGCATGCACCACAAAGCGAGGAGAGCTCGGCGATCTTGCCCGAATTATTCTCAAGCCCCTCGAGCAAGGGGGTCAGCACCGCTCCTATCGGACCACTGTAGGTCGAGCCATATGTGTGGCCTCCGACCTGGCGGTAGACAGGACAGGCAGCCACGCAGGCGGCGCAGCGAATGCAGTGCAAAACCTCGCGGTAGGGGCCATTTCTTATCTTTGAGCGCCCATTGTCGACCAGCACAACATGAATCTCCTGCGGACCCTCCTCGCCCTTCCGCGCCGGGCCCGTGATAAGCGAAACATTCGCCGGCATGCGCGTTCCATGTGCAGCCATTGGCAGCATCTGAATGAGGTGTGAGGCTGCCTCCCAGTCTCGCACCAGACGTTCGATTCCCACCACCGCAATGTGTACACGTGGCTGTGTCGTGCACATGCGAATATTGCCTTCGCTCTCGACGATCACAAGCGTTCCCGTCTCGGCAATTGCAAAGTTTGCTCCACTGATGCCAACCTTTGCGGTCAGGAATTTGTCACGGAGCATTTTGCGGGCGAACTGGACGAGGCCCCCGGTATCGTCGGCTGCAATATCTCCGCTGCCGAGCTTTGAGAAAAGCTCGGCCACCTGCGCTGCGTTCAGATGCACTGCAGGCGCCAGTATGTGTGAGGGATGCTCGCCGCGCTGCTGGACTATGTACTCGCCGAGGTCCGTCTCGATTGGCGTTATCCCTTGCGCCTCGAGAGCTTTGTTCAAGCCGATCTCTTCGCTCAACATCGATTTGCCCTTGACCACGAACTCTGCCTCGTGCTGTATGCATGTGTTCATGACATATCCGACCGCATCGATAGCAGTTGCTGCTCTGAACACGTTACAGCCTGCTTTTTTAAGGTTGAGCTCGAGCTCATCAACAATTTCAGGAAGATGTTCGATCACATCTTCGCGATATGAACGCGTCTTATCGCGCATCTCCTGCCAGGGGAGCTCTGCTTCAAGGCTGCGTCGCCCGGAGCGCTCATGGTCGGCCGCCTTGTTCAGATTCTTTTGGAGCGTCTCGTCGGCCACCGCCTTACCGGCGCGCTTGCGAATCAGTTCAGGGTTGTCCCAGACTGTTGTCACCTAAAGCTTCCCTTCCGGCTCCAACAGGTCTAGCAGGTGGAGAGCCTTCATGTTCTCGCCACGGCGACGCAGGCGGCCCTCGAGGTGCATCAGACAGCCAACATCGGTCGACACAATCGCGTCTGCCCCGATTGCCTTGTAGCGCTCGATCTTCTCGTCAGCCATTGCTACAGACACCTCAGGGAGCTTAATTGAGAATGTCCCGCCAAAACCGCAGCAAAGCTCATCATCTTCCATCTCGATAATCTCGCAGCCGTCGACGCCTTTGAGCAGCTGTCTGGGCTGTTCGTACACTCCAAGGCCCCGGCGCAGATGGCACTCGTCGTGGTAGACGACTCTTGCTGCGGACTGGCCGGGAAAAGATCCACCTACGCTGTCATTCCCCAGTTCATCAACGATAAAGGAGCTGAAGTCATACATCCTTGAGGCGATCTCTCCCGCAGCATCAAGTTCACTCTGGTGATCTGCAAGAAGCCGTGGATAGTGATGCTTTACCGTGTAGATGCATGAGCCGAACGGCGCGACGATTGGGCCGCTGGTATCTGCAAAGGCCTTTACAAACTGCAGCGCGGGGCCACGAGCCTCTTTCTCGTAACCGCTGTTGCATGCCGGTTGCCCGCAGCAGGTTTGCTCGTCTGAAAAGTGAACCGTGCAGCCGAGTCGTTCCAGAAGTGAGACCAGGCGCTCACCAACCCGGGGATAGAAGATGTCGGCAAGGCAGGTGATAAAGAGATTTACATTCATTGGTTTGAACAACATTACCGTTGTTTGAACTACATTAACGGAGCTTGAGGAATGACAGACTTTGCGTAGTTATCGGCCGCAAAGCCCCAATTTGCGATTTGCGGGAGCCGTTACAAAGTTGTTGCGATTTGCGTGAAAAGTACATATGTTCCTCTAGCGGTTTGGATCTTCCTCATGCAAAATACCGTACTGGTGTCTGAGTGTTGAAAAGTGAAGGGAGAACCGTTCGTGGCAGCCAAGAGAGGTAAGAAGAAGCGCGCAAGATGTGAGGACTGCCACTTCAAGAAGAACATGCTCTGCGCTCTCAACATCGATGAGCCCTGCACTACGTACCGGGAAGCGAAGCCCCAGGGACTGACCCCGCCCCGCCAGTTGGCCATCTTTTTCCACGAGCATCGAGCGCAAGTGCTACATGCATTTCGCTCGCCCAACTAAACTCGTTCCATCCGAGATTTATTATCCCTGATTGCCGAGGCTGGTGAGCCCTGTTAGCTAGATGCTTCTAGCGGTTGTCATATTCGTTGCGGCTCTGGCCGTGATCTTCACAGAAAAGGTCCACCGGACCAAGGTGGCGGTTGTTGCTGGCGTGCTGGTTGTGGTAACCGGGACGCTGTCGCAGGAACAGGCGATAGAGGCGATCGATTTCAACACGATCGGTCTTTTGGCAGGGATGATGATCGTTGTCCGCCAGGCTGAGAAAAGTGGGCTTTTCAACTTCATAGCGATCAGGGCCGGGCAGCTCTCACACGGCAAGCCGTTCAGGTTGCTGGTCTACCTATGTCTGATGACAGCCGTGCTCTCGGCACTGCTCGACAACCTGACCACGATCCTGCTGGTCGTGCCGATCACCTTCCTGGTGGCTGACACACTCGATCTGCCGCCCATCCCTCTGATCATCGCCGAAGTCATGGCGTCGAACATCGGCGGCACGGCGACTCTGATCGGTGACCCCCCGAACATTCTGATTGCGGGAGCTACCGATCTGAGCTTCATGGATTTCCTGACTAATATGGGGCCGATCGCGGCCGTTGCGTTGGTATTCGTTGTTCTCGGCATCTACGTCTTCTACCGAAAAAAGCTTCAGATACCGGAAGAAAAACGAGAAGCACTGATGCTGCTCGATGCTCGTGCCAGTATCCACGATCGCAAGCTGCTACGCATGCACCTACCCGTGTTGGGACTTATCATCGTTGGCTTTTTCCTTCACGGACTTCTGCACATTGAACCGGCAACGGTTGCGCTGGCTGGAGCGGCGGTCATGCTACTTATCTCAACCCAACCGGTCGAGCAGGCACTCGAAGAGATCGAGTGGTCGACGCTCTTCTTCTTTATCGGGCTGTTCGTGATCGTCGGAGGCCTGCAGGAGACCGGAGTGCTGGAGAAGGTGGCCATCGCCATAACCGATGTAACCGAAGGGAACTTCACCGCCACCATACTCGGCATCGCCTGGGTGAGTGCCCTCTCCTCCGCCGCGGTGGACAACATTCCCTTCACCGCGACGATGATCCCCGTCGTTCAGCAGATACAGGAGATAACCGGGAATTCGAGCGACACCTTCTGGTGGGCGCTGGCGGTGGCCTCCGGCTTCGGTGGCAACGGAACCATTATTGCAGCTGCCGCCAATGTGGCCGCCTCGGGACTGTCCGAAAGAGCCGGGTACCAAATTACCTTTTGGAACTTTTTAAAGATCGGCTTTCCGGTCATGATCGGCTCGATGGTGCTTGCCACTGGCTACCTGTACTTTCGTTACCTAATGTGATTAAGATCACAAACGCAATTTGCCGGCATGAAACAATCTGTGTGATTGGTCTTGAGGCTAACGATACTTGGAAAATCGCCCTCGTGGGAAGACGCGGGGGGTGCATGTAGTGGTTACTTGATTGAGGAGCGGGATACCGCTCTTCTACTCGACTGCGGCAACGGCGTGTTTTCAAAGTTGCGTTGCTTTCACGACTACTGCGATGTCGATGCGGTTGTCATCTCACACATGCACGCCGACCACATTCTCGATTTGATTCCATACGCCTACGGCCTCACCTATGCGCCGAGGCAACAGCCGGTTCCGGTCGACCGCTGGGACGGCACCGATACGCCTGCTTCACCCAAGCTTTTCTTACCACAATATGGTTGTGAGATCATGCGGAGAATCGTGGAAACCTGGGGGAATCCGGATCTTATTGAAAGTGCGTTTGATGCAAGCGAGTACGAAGTCGAGGACGTATTGGAAGTCGGGCCACTCAGGATCCGCTTCCACGAGGTGCCGCATTTCTGCAAAACGCACGCGGTCGAAATCTCTTCAGTAAACGGTGGCGGAAAGATGACCTATGGTGCCGACCATGCCCCCAATGACGCCGTGATCGAGTTTGCCAAGGGAACCGATCTGCTGATTCTCGAGGCGACGCTACCGAGACCGGAGCGGGACGGCGTTCGCGGCCATCTCACCCCGGAAGAGGCGGGGGAGCATGCGCGCAAAGCCGGCGCCAAGCAACTGCTGCTGACTCATATCTCGGACGAGCTCGATGAGCTTTCAGTGATGCAACGGGCGAGCGCGACTTTCAAGCAGTCAGTTGATGTTGCCCGCGAGGGCGCAGTGTACGAGCTTTAAACAAATAATTGGACTACGGTCTGTTGCTTATTTGGAGGGCCCTTTTTTAATATGGCTTATAGGCGGGCGGTAGCACTGTGTTGTCGCTACGCTTTTTGGTAAGAGATGACTAAAGAGAGTGACCTATTTGCAAACTTCGAGCGGATGCGTCGACAAATCGACGAACTCTTTGGCGACGTCTGGCAGCGCACCGGCTACGTTCCGCACGGCCGCCCGACGTTCAGTCCGCCGGTAGACGTCTATCAGTGCGGCGAGCCGCTCTGCGTGGTTGTAAAGGTCGATCTCGCCGGCGTGGATGTGGAGAACGTGAGCCTGGAGGTTCAGGAGCGAGAACTGGTGATAAGCGGTGAGCGCGAAACGCGCGAGAGCGAGACCAGGGCATATCAACAGATCGAGATCGAGAGTGGCTACTTTGAACGCCAGGTCGATCTCGGAGTTGAAGTAGAGCCAAACGAAGCGCGAGCGACCTACAAGGAGGGCATGCTCAAAGTGGAGTTGCCCGTGGCTCAGAACAGCGAGAAGTCATCGTCTGTCCCGATCAAAGAACGAAATGACGAGTAAAGTGGCCTTAGAGCCTATGAATGTACTTATAAACAGGATCACCAAGTGATTGAAATCATCGATCAAACAGCGGACCAGGTGGACGAGCTGGAGATTCACACCTCCGAGAAGCTGCCGGATGCACTTCCCGTGCTGCCGCTAAAGGACACGGTCACTTTCCCGGAGACAGTAACTCCGCTCGCCGTTGGACAGGACAGATCGATAAAATTGGTGGATGACGTGCTTGCCGCGAACCGCATGCTGGTGATGGTTGCGTCGAAAAATCCCGACCTTGACATGCCGGGGCCTGAAGAGTTGTACCGTGTTGGGGTGGTCGGCACGGTGGCGCGGATGCTGAAGATGCCGGACGGCACATTGCGGATACTGGTGCAGGGTGCACAGAGGGTGAGAATCCACGATTTTGTCTCCACCGACCCTTACCTGGTTGCGCGAATTATTGAAGAGCCGGATGTGATCGAGCCTTCGCAGAAGTTGGAGGCACTGGTCAGGACGGTTCAGCAGTCATTTTCAAAGATCATCGAGTTCGGTGACTACCTGCCGGATGAGTTGCATGTTGCTGTTGCCAATATTGACGATCCGAGCGCCCTGGCGCACATGATCGCCGGAGCGCTGCGCGTAAAGAGCGAGGAGAAGCAGGAGTTGCTCGAGGAGGTAGATGTAGCCAATCGGTTGATGCGTCTGTCAAAGATTCTTGCGCGTGAGCTGGAGGTGGTGGAGCTGGGTTCGAAGATCCAGTCACAGGTCCAGTCCGAGGTTGACAAGAGCCAGCGAGAGTACTTCTTGCGCCAGCAGCAGAAGGCGATACAGGAAGAGCTGGGCGAGGGCGATGAGCAACAGTCCGAGTTGAACGAGCTTCGAAAGCAGATGGAGGAGGCGGAACTGCCGGAAGTCGCACAGAAGCAGGCCGATCGAGAGTTGAGCAGGCTGGAGAGCCTTCCGCCGGCGGCTGCCGAGCACGGAGTGATACGCACGTATCTGGAATGGATCATCTCGCTGCCATGGAACAAGCAGACCGAGGACGACCTTGACTTGAAGCACGCACACAAGATCCTCGATGAGGATCATTACGACCTTGATAAGGTGAAAGAGCGGATTCTCGAGTATTTGGCGGTTCGCAGTTTGAAAAGCGAAGCGGTTGGGCCGATCCTCTGCTTCGTGGGGCCACCGGGTGTTGGCAAGACCTCGCTGGGGAAATCGATTGCGCGTGCACTTGGGCGCGAGTTCGCCCGCATCTCGGTCGGCGGCGTTCGCGACGAGGCGGAGATCAGGGGCCATCGGCGAACGTATATCGGTGCGATGCCGGGAACGATCCTCCGCGCCATACGCGATGCGGGAACAAAAAACCCGGTCTTCATGATCGACGAGATAGACAAGATGGGCGCCGACTTTCGCGGCGACCCGTCGAGCGCAATGCTCGAAGTGCTGGACCCCGAGCAGCACGACACGTTCAGGGATCACTATCTGGACCTGCCGTTCGATCTTTCCAAGATCCTGTTTATTACGACTGCGAACATGCCGGAGCCGATTCCCAGCCCCTTGAGGGACCGGATGGAGGTGATCGATATTTCCGGCTACACGGAGGAGGAGAAGCATCACATTGCGCGCAGGTTCTTGGTCAAGCGGCAGATCGAGCGAAACGGCCTCACAAGCAAGCAGATCAAAATAACCGACAAGGCGATCGATGTGATCATCGAGGAGTACACGCGGGAGGCCGGGGTCAGAAACCTTGAACGTGAGATTGGATCCTTATGTAGAAAGGTGGCGCGCGGCGTTGCGGACGGTAAGGTGAAGAGAAAGGTCGTGGTCGGTGGCGAGAAGGTACGCAAGCTTCTGGGCAAGCGCAAGTTTTTCTCCGAGTCGAAGCGTCGAACAGAGGCACCCGGTGTTGCCACCGGACTTGCCTGGACGCCGACCGGTGGTGACATCCTCTTCATCGAAGCGTCAATCATGCCCGGCAAGGGCAAGCTCAACATCACCGGACAACTCGGTGATGTCATGACGGAGTCGGCCGAGGCTGCACTCTCATACGTGCGTGCAAATGCAGACAAGTGGGACGCAGATCTGCCAAGAGAGTACTTCCAGAAGCACGATATCCACCTGCACGTGCCGGCCGGTGCGATACCGAAGGACGGGCCGTCCGCGGGCATTGCGATGGCAACTGCTCTGATTTCGCTTGTAACTGGGAAAAGCGTCGCCGGTGACATTGCGATGACCGGTGAGCTCACGCTGACTGGCAAGGTACTACCGATCGGCGGATTGAAAGAGAAGGCACTGGCGGCGCAACGAGCCGGCATCAAAACAGTTATCGCACCAGAGCTGAACGAGCAGGATACTGAGGACATTCCCAAGCACTTGCGTAGCGACATCGATTTCGTGTTTGTCAAGGAGCTGGACGGGGTACTGGATGTTGCGCTTGAGGGCTGGGACGGCAGTCCCAGCAAATCGGCCCGCAAGAGGCCGGCAGGCAAGCCGCACAAGGCGAAGCGGAAGACTAAAAAAACGAGCAGGGGCAAGAAAACGCGTCGGTAGGATTTCTCTAAGAGCCCGGTTCATTGTGAAACGGGACATAAGTGCTTCCAATAAAGGTCAAGGGCGTATATCCTCTACCTTGAAGCAACTAACAAGGAGAGGCATGCCAGGCAAAGAGAAAGTAATGAGTGGCGCTCAGAAAGCGGGCATTGCTGCGCTATCGGCGCGTGACAATCCCTATGTTCGACGCATTATGGAGGACGAGGAGCTTCGGAGCAACCTCGCAGGCGCTTTTGTTGCCGCACGAGATGCGTACCGCCGGATGTCAAACGGTAAGGGTCCCAGGCGGGCAATTGCTGAAGACAAGAAGGTGCAGCGCGATCTGAAGCAGGCTGCCGAGTCGCTGAAGGCTGCCTCCGAGCAGCTGAGAGGCAAGTCCGGTCGCAAGTCCAAGTGCATGTGTGGTGGCAGGTGCAAGTGCGGGCGCAAGAAGCACCGTCGCAGGCGCCGCTGTAAGCGCCTCTTTATGTGCACGCTAATCACAGGAGGGCTGATTCTGGCCTTCAGTGAGGGTGCGCGAAAGGCTCTGCTTGACGCGGTTTTCGGGTCAGAAGAGGAGTTCGAGTACACCTCGACTACTACTCCGACCTCATAGACTCCAGCAAAGGGGTCAGGTCGTGCAATCATGCATGATTGCACGACCTGACCCCTTAGGCATCAAGTTTTGGTGAGCGCCATTCAGCTTTCAGCTTCATATCCAGGACGCCCGGCAGGTCCTTGATCGCAACACGCTCCTGCTCCAGCGAATCGCGGTCTCGTAGTGTCACCGTCTGATCGTCCTTTGTCTGGTAGTCGATCGTAATTCCAAACGGCGTGCCGATTTCGTCCTGCCTGCGATAACGCCGACCGATTGACCCGCCTTCGTCGAACTCCGTGACGCAAACCTTGCGCACTGCCCCCAAGACCTCCCTGGCTATATCCGGTAGCCCATCCTTGCTGACCAGTGGCAGTACCGCCGCTTTGACGGGGGCAAGCCTCGGATGTAGGCGCAGGACCGTGCGCTTCCGTCCCCCGATCTCCTCTTCATCGTAGGCATCCACCAGGAACGCAAGTGTCGCGCGGTCAGCGCCCGCGGACGGCTCGATCACGTACGGTACGTAGCGCTCCTCGCTCTGCTGATCGTAAAACTCAAGCTTCTCACCGGAGAACTCGGTATGGCGCCTCAAGTCGTAGTCGGTTCTGTTCGCAATTCCCTCGAGTTCCGACCAGCCGATGGGGAAGAGGTAATCGATATCGAAAGTCCCGGTCGAGTAATGCGAAAGCTCCTCTTCACCATGCTCTCTCAATTGCAGGTGGTCAGGTCGGATACCTAGATCCGAGTACCAGCGCATGCGGACATCGAGCCAGTGTTTGAACCACTTGTCCGCATCGGCCGGCGGCGTGAAGAACTCGATCTCCATCTGCTCAAATTCACGCGTTCGGAAGATGAAGTGGCCGGGTGTTATCTCGTTACGGAAGGCTTTTCCGACCTGAGCGATGCCAAAGGGTGGTTTTTTTCGGGTGGTTTGCATGACGTTCTTGAAGTTGACGAAGATCCCCTGCGCTGTCTCCGGCCTCATGTAGATTCGTGCCTGGTCGTCCTGGACCGGTCCCATGAAGGTCTGGAACATGAGGTTGAACTCTCGCGGCTCGGAGAGCTCACCGCCACATTTCGGGCAGCGAAGCTCCTCCCCTTCATCCAAATTCTCGCGCAGATGGTCTTCACGCCACCTCTTCTTGCAGTCGCCGTTGCACTGTACAAGCGGATCGGAGAAGCTCTCCAGGTGTCCCGAGGCTTCCCATGTCTTGGGGTGCATCAGGATGGCAGCATCCAGCCCGACAACGTCATCCCGTTCCTGTACAACCGAACGCCACCATTCGGCTTTGACATTGTTCTTCAAAAGGGTGCCGTAATGGCCGTAGTCGTACGTTGAGGCAAGGCCGCCGTATATCTCAGACGACTGAAAGACAAAGCCGCGCCGCTTGCATAAAGCAACGATCTTTTCCATCGTTGCGGCATCTTCTGCCTGGTCTATCTTCGTGTCTGCCTTATCCGCGATAATTATCAAATCTCCAATCGACGCTTCGATCCCAGGTGAAGCATAGGTAATTAACTGGCACATTTTTCAGGTTGAAACGTCTATATAAGTAAAACCTGGGGTAATATTGTAACTATAAGCACAATATAGGAGAGTGAACACTATGGTTGGCCTGGTAAAAGCATATGTTCGGACCGGGCAACATCTGGCAAGTTGGGTCATATGGCATGCGGCACATATCTCGCTTTTGCCTGACGCGGAAGAAGCGAGACCGCATCGGAAGGCAAGTACTCGTACCGCGGCCGTCTCTCGCAAGAAGGCAGCTTAAGCTCCCATTCCTAAACGGATAGGACCTAGGCCCAGCGTTAATGGGAAATATTCAGAGATCGAGTCCGCTGACGATCTGGCGCTCTTCCTCTAATAGAGGCAAATAGCGTCTACCATTGACTGTAGAGCAAGCTTTTACGGATAGACGATGCCAATCTACGAATACAAATGCAGCAACGATCACACCTTTGAGGTCATGCAGAGCATGAGCGACGATGCGATCGAAGCCTGTGAGGTCTGCGATTCGCCGGTAGAGCGCGTATATCACCCGATTGCCGTCCACTTCAAGGGGTCCGGCTTTCACAACACCGACTACAAGCAGGGAAAGAACGGAGCCTCCGGATCTGATCAAAAGGAAGAAGGCTCCAAGGATTCCGACAAGAAGTCGGACGGAAGCGACTCCAAGCAGTCGAAGGGTGACAGCTCAAAATCCAGTGACGCCTCTGACAGCTCGGGCAAATCCGACAAGACAGTCACCAAGTAGACGCACGACGCTCCGCTGTTAGCGAGTATCCTGAAAGCGTTTTATTGCGGTTCTGTACTCGGGGTCGCGCACGACAAGCTGCGTTCCGATGCCGGACGGCTTCACTGGTAGAACTTCAGGCTTTGCAGAGCTTGCACGCAGCATCTCGAAGAACATGCTGATGAGGCTGAAGCCCTTCATATCGCTCTCGATAGCCCCGGGCGCCTCCCATGCAACCCAGGGAAGCCTGAAGAAAGTAACTGGGCTCTTCATCTTGGATTTCACCGCCTCGAGGAACTGCTGTTGACGGCGGGCGCGAGTCAGGTCGGATTCGCTCGGCGCGCATCTGTTCTTGCGGGTGCGCACCACACCCAGTGCGTCTTTTCCGTTCAAATTGTGCGTGCCCTTCTTGAGTCTGAGCGTTCTGCCCTCGAAGCGTGAGACGATGCACTTGCCCAGCGTCATCTTCACGCCTCCCAGTGCATCGACCAGGTCTGCAAAGCCGTCGAAGTTGATCATCATCAAGTGGTTGATCTTTATCGGCGGGAAGTTGAATTCGATCGTCTTGATCGTCAGCTCGGGCCCGCCCAATGCGAAAGCAGCGTTGATCTTGTCCTGACCGAAGCCCGGAATAGTCACCCTCGTGTCTCTGGGGATCGAGAGCTTGCTTGAGCGACCACCGTCGAAGCGCCACAGAAGAATCGTGTCGGAGCGGCCACGGCCGGCCTCACCCTTGCGTTTATCCGAACCCAGGACGAGGATCGTGTTCGGCTTGGTCAGGAAATTTCCACTCTTACTGAGCGCATCTTTTGACTTGTCATCGAGCTTGGAGCCCGATATCTGGGCGGAGACGACGAAGAGAACAAGGCTCAGTGCCAGCCATCCGGCAATCGCGATTACTCCCCACTTGAGCAGGCGACGCCACGGAGGCCGGCGGTGACGCTCTTTTCCCGGTTTATCCTCCTTGCGCTTACGTTTGTCCGGTCGTCTTTCAGGCAGCCGGAAGCGGTCTCGCAGCCACCTGAACGGCGAGCGGCGACTCTTGTATACGGTGAAATCCGGTCGCTCTTCTGGCATTTAATCGGTTCCAATGTATAGTGGATTGGTGCCAGAAGATAGCGCTAAAGCGGGCCGTCTGGTCATCTGTCCCACGCCTTTGGGCAATCTTGACGACGTGACATTGCGTGTTCTAAGGGTGTTGAGCGAGGCCGATGTGGTTGCCTGTGAAGACACTCGCCACTCACGCCGGCTGCTTGCACGACACGGCATCAAGGCAAAACTTGTCTCCTATCACGAGCACAATGAGCGGAGGCGCACTCCTGAGCTGGTCGAACGTATCAAGCAGGGACAGTTGGTGGCGCTTGTTTCCGATGCGGGCACACCTGCAGTTTCGGATCCCGGAGCCTTGATGATTGGAAGATGCATCGATGCCGGCCTTGCCGTAGAAGTTCTACCCGGTCCATCGGCGGTTACAACGGCGCTTGTCGCCTCCGGCATCGGCACCGACAGTTGGCGCTTTGTAGGGTTCCTGCCGAAGAAGGCTGGTGCATTGAAGAAGACGATCAGCGGTCGGCCTGGGGAGAGCGTTGTCTGCTTCGAGTCCCCTCAGCGGCTGGGACGTACGCTCGCACTGCTTGCAGAGTACATGCCTGAGCGTCAGGTAGCAGTGTGTCGCGAGCTGACGAAGGTTCACGAGGAGGTAGTGCGGGGGAGCGTTGTGGAGGTGGCGTCGACATTCTCAGCAAGGTCGTCGATCAAGGGCGAAGTGGTAATCGTGATTGAGGGGGAGGCTGAAAAAACCGCCGAGAGTGGTGAGGCTGCCTCATATGTTGAAGCCCTTGCAGATCTGGTCGACGCGGGTGCCAAGCCACGGAACGCTGCAAAGGTGGTGGCGCAGCTGGCGAGGCCCAAGGTAACCGCCAATTCGATCTACAAAGCCTGGTTGAAACAGAAGTGAAACGGAGCGAAAAAAATTCTGTAAAAACACGGGTTTTTTCTTTGAGGTTGCGTGTTGGTTGAGTATCTTGCATGGTCGTGTGCCGCACTGCGATTCTGTTGGTCTTCTCACTCAGCTTGCCTGTCATGCTCGCAGGTGGGCAGGCCCGGGCAAATTCCGCCGGCGATGATGATTCCTGGGTCTGGCCGGTTGCCGGTGAGACAGTAAAGGCCTATCGGAATGACAACGACCGGCCCTACTCGGCCGGCATGCACCGTGGCATAGACATTGCCGCGCCGGTCGGTGAGCGGGTCGTTGCCGCAAGGGGCGGAACCGTCAGATACGCGGGTCATCTGGGAAAGTCGGGAGTGGTTGTATCCATCGCAGACTCGAACGGAAGATACGTCGAAACCTACCTGCACATGTCCGGGGTTTCGGTTGATCGAGGAGATCCTGTTGATGCCGGACAGACCATAGGGCACGTGGGGGAGACGGGTAGTCGCTCGAGCGATGAGCCACATCTTCACTTTGGCGTACGGAACGCGATCGACGAGCACCTCTACTACGACCCCTCTGGGTTTCTGCCTCACACGGCTTCGCGGGATGGGTTCGCTGTACCGCCGCCACCTCAACGATCGCCACTGCCGTCACTGGAGCCTGCTCCGGCTCTCGGGGTATCGGTCGTCACAGCGGCCCATGTCTCTGAAAGGGCCGGGGCGAGATACAAGCCCTATCCGATGCCGCAGCCGCGCATCGCACGATCAAGACAGGCCGTGCCGGTAAGGCCCGGTGCCGTACCGGCCTCCGCTGCTTTGCCCATACGGAATCGGGTCGGCATGGCCGGGGCGGAGCGTTCGAGACAGGCCGCGACCGCTGCGAACGTGACGGTTGGTGATCGTCGTGTGCTTACCGGTTCCGCACGTGCTGATCGCATGACATTGGGTGGTGAAGTTCGTAGCCGGCCGGCTTCACCGGAACCGATGCCTGTGGCAGGCGAGAAGGCCGGCTGGACGTTGAGTGACAGGCCCAGTGCTTCGGGGATTTCCCATCTGTTTACCCAGAGAACACTTACTGTTGTTGCAGCCCTGCTTTTGCTTGTGGCTGGATTGGGGGCGCCGCTGTATCGCGCCTTGAGTTCCCGGCCCTACTATCTGTTCCGTGCCTCAGCAGCTCTCTTGGCAGCTCTGCGCATGGCACTGGCCTTGGCTGCACGGGCTCTTGAGGCGCTCGGTGTCAGCACCTTGAACCTGTTCCACCGTCTCTGCTTCTTCCCGCTCTTCCCGCGCCCCACGGCGAGGCGTGATTTCTTCTTGCCAAGAACGGCTCGAACTGACCAGCGATACTTGGCCGGACGCAGGTAGAGATTTGTTGATGTCTTGGGCGCGCGAGACTTCTTGCCACGACGGGACTTCTTGCCACGAATGACCTTCCGTCGCTTCCCGTCGATGTAAAGGATGTAGCGCTTCGCCCCCTTGACCTTCTTCCAGCGGAAGTGGACACGACGTTTCGGTTTCAATGTGCTGAAGACCGCGTTTGGAGCGGGAATGAGAAGCTTGAACTTTGACTTGGGCTTGGACTTCGGCGGCTTCTTCTTTGGCGGTTTGACGGGCTCGGGGTTGACACGTTTTGGAGGTGTGGCAGCCGGCGGTGGTGTTCCACTGCTCGGCGGTCGAGCCTGATCAGCCACAAATAGACGTTCCAGATTCAGCCTGCCGTTGCTGGCGGTCTTGTTCGTGAATGCACCTTTGTCATCGGCCCGGTCAATCAGGTGCTGTCGCACAGCGCTCGGAGATGTACCGGGCCTGTTTGCCAGATACATTGCGGCGGCGCCGGCAACGTGCGGCGATGCCATCGAAGTGCCACTGAGTGTTCTGTACGAGTTGCCCGGTGTGGTGCTGTAGATACTCTGGCCAGGGGCCGCCAAATCCACGGTAGTTTTACCGTAGTTGGAGAAGTAGGCAAGCCTGTCGTAGCTGTTTGACGCGGCGACCGAAACAATGTTGTCGAGGTCATATGAGGCTGGATACGCGGGCCAGTAATCGGTGTTCATGCCGGAGTTGCCGGCCGCTGCGACGAAGACGACACCCATCTGCTTTGCCCGTCTGATTGCGTAGTAGAGCGAGTAGCTGTAGCCGCCACCACCCCAGCTGTTATTCATGACATCGGCTCCATTGTCCGCCGCGTAGTTGATCGCGTTCACAGCGTTTGAGAGGTAGCCGTACCCTCCGGAACTCAGGAACTTTACTGCCATCAACTTGGTGTTCCAGTTGACTCCGACCACGCCAGTGCCGTTGTTACCCTCCGCTCCAATCGTGCCGGCAACATGCGTTCCATGCAGATTGTCGTCCATCGGATCCGAGTCGTAGTTGTGGAAGTCGAAGCCATAGACGTCGTCCGCATATCCGTTGCCGTCATCGTCCTGGCAGTTATCGGGGATCTCGCCGGTATTGGTCCACATGTTGTCGTTCAGGTCTGAGTGGTTGTAGTCGATGCCGGTATCTATCACCGCAACGACCACATTTCCGCTCCCCGTGTATCTGTTCCAGGTTTCCGGGGCGTTGATATCGGCGCCATTGGTCGGGTTGTTCAACCCCCACAGCTGCGGGAACATTGGGTCGTTTGGCGTCCTGAACAACTTCATGCGGGAGTTTGGCTCGGCGTACTCGACCGCATCCGACTTCCGTAACTGCTTCGCTGCTTCGGCACGACTCTGACCTGGGTCCACGTTTACAACTGCCGCGTTGATCTCGTCTATCCGTTCGGCCACGCTGACATCGACGCTGGCCACGGCAGCCTGCTCCTGACTCGGCTTGGCGCCCTTCTTGAATCCAACGATCAACTGTTGGGATGCCTCCTCGGCTGTCGTATCACCGGCACCTGAACTGTTTGCCATCGAGCAGGGCTCCTCATACTCAATACCAAGGAGCTTGGCGAGGTTCAACCTGCCGTCGCTGACAGTCTTGTTCTCGTATGCCGGCTTCTGGTCAACGGTCGCAATCAGTTGTGCCTTTACCTGACTGGGGGTGGAATTGGGATTCTGCCCCAGGTACATCGCGACCGCTCCGGCCACGTGCGGTGCCGCCATTGAAGTCCCGCTCATGGTCGCGTAGGAGTTGTTGCGATAGGTGCTGTAGATGCTGTAACCCGGTGCGACCAGCTCTACCGAACTCGCTCCGTAGTTGGAGAAATACGGCATGGCTTCATAGATGGTGGATGCGCCGACGGAGACCACGTTGGGTACGTCGTATCCGGCCGGGTAGAAGTTGTAGCTGTCGGTGTTACGGCCGTTGTTGCCCGCGGCGGCGACGAAAACCACGCCCTGGTCGTTTGCGGCGCTGATCGAGTCCTTCAGCGCCTGGCTGTAGCCACCGCCTCCCCAGCTTGCGTTGATTACATTGGCGCCGTTGTCGACGGCGTAGTTGATCGTTTCTATCGCGTCCGAGGTGTAGCCGTAGCCGTAGCGGCTCAGGAACTTGATGGCCATGATCTTCGTGTTCCAGGCAACTCCGGCAACTCCGATGCTGTTGTTACCCTCGGCACCGATTGTTCCCGCCACGTGCGTTCCGTGGCCGTGATCGTCGATCGGGTCGCCGTCGTCGTTGTAGGAGTCAATACCGTGAACGTCGTCGATGAAGCCGTTGCAGTCGTCATCGACGCCGTTGTTCGGAGTCTCGGCTGTATTGGTCCACATGTTGTCGTTCAGGTCTGAGTGGTTGTAGTCGACGCCCGTGTCACTTACCGCGACCACAACGTCACCGGTGCTCGTTACTTCATCCCATGCCTCGGGACCGTCGATGTCTGCATCCCTTCTGCCGTATGGAGCGCCGTCGTTGTCCAGGCCCCACAGTTGAGAGAAATAGGGGTCATTGGGAGTGCGAAGGCGCCTGATCTTGCGGTCTGGCTCTGCGTACTCAATAAATGAGGAGCGGTTCAGCCGCTTCTCCACCTCCGTGCGGCTCTCGTCCGGATTGGCCTTCACCACGGTCAAGTTGTTTTCGCTGTCGATCCGCTCCTCAAACCCTGCGCCTGCGGCTGCAATTGCTGATCGCTCCTGACGTGCGCTTGCATCGTCTTTGAACTTGACGATCAACTGTCGGCGGCCCTCCGCTATGGATGTCGCACCGTCGCCCGCCTGACCTTCAGAATCTTCTGATCCCGAGCCCGCGCCTCCGCCATCGGCGGGACAGTTATCTTCAGGGGGGTCGGGGTCATCTGGTGGATCTGGCGGCGGCAATGTTCCGTCGTATGGCAGCAAGCTATTTACATTCAGCCTGCCGCCGCTAACAGTCTTTCCGTTGTAGGCCGGCTTGTCGTCGGCCGTAGCCATCAATGCGACTCTTACCTGGGAGGGAGTCAGGCCTGGATTGGCGGCACGGTAGAGCGCCGATGCACCGGCAACGTGCGGTGAAGCCATCGAGGTCCCGCTGAATGTGGCATACCCATTGTTTGGAGTGGTGCTGTAGATCAAGTACCCGGGAGCGGCCAAGTCGACCGAGGTCGTGCCGTAGTTGGAGAAGTAGGCCAGGGTCTCGCTTCTGGTCGAGGCTGCAACCGACACTATGTTGTCCAGATCGTACGCGGCCGGGTACATCGGTATCTGATCCGCGTTATTGGCGCTGTTTCCGGCTGCGGCGACAAATAGGACGCCGCTTGCCCCGGCACGCTGGATCGAGTCCTTAAGCGCCTGGCTGTAGCCGCTGCCTCCCCAGCTTGCGTTGATCACCTTGGCGCCGTTGGTCACTGCGTAGTCAATCGATCTAACACCATCCGAGTACGATCCCGAGCCGCCTGCGCTCAAGAACTTGACCCCCATCAGCTTGGTTGTCCACGAGACTCCTGCGACGCCGGTAGCGTTGTTGCCGACTCCACCGATCGTCCCTGAAACATGCGTGCCGTGGCTGTGGTCATCAAAGGGGTCCCCGTCTTCGTTGTAGTAGTCGTAGCCGTGGATGTCGTCGACCGAGCCGTTTGAATCGTCGTCGATGCCGTTACCGGGAATTTC
>SDBU01001017.1_pt1 | contig 41170 bp, 62 predicted proteins | sample 2277071 | NCBI WGS metagenome assembly SDBU01 (sample SAMN10397929, study PRJNA504765) | marine sediment metagenome | isolation source: marine sediment core GS08_GC12, 126 cmbsf | place: Arctic Ocean: Gakkel Ridge, Loki's castle | collected 2008 | reverse complement strand
TAAGTCTCAAACCATCCCAGAGCTATTGAGTAATGGTCTTTATCAGTTGCTACTACTCCGTATTGGTTTGATTTGTCTTTATTTCTTATAATGCTAAATTCTGTCATAGGTTCCTTTTATTTAATTGTTAATGTTGGCCAGTTTAGAGAGTTGGCCAGCTCTATTCATTTTTAACAAGGTTAACAGCTTTCAAACTCTGCTTTATCCGATAACTCGCCTGGTAAGTGGTCATTATTCCAATCCGTACAAATCTCTTGAGCTTCTGCTAGGCTGTCAGCATAACCAATATGCTTTTTGTGTCCTGCGTGTGGCTCTAATCCGTCTGGCCATTCTTTGTTGTGTTTCCACCAGGTACGATGATATATTCTGTAGTTTTTAATCATTTAACTAGCCTTTCAAACCCGTTACCGTCAGAGCCTAAGATTACATAACCTGCTACTGTTTGGCTCTCTCCTTGCCCAATTACGTCATAAGCATTTGATTTTAACCATGAGATAGCGGTATCCATAGCACTATTAAAGTTATAATCATAACTAATGATGATGCTATTCTTAGGGAAACGCTCGCTTGTGAGTCTAACCCTTGAGCCTTGGTGGTCCGTTGGCCCAAGGTATTTAACCTTGATGACGTGATAGTTTTGCATATTATTACTTTCTAGGCTTTCGCCTGTTATTTTATTAATTTCTACTCTATAACCCCGCAAGGCTATAGGCTGGAAACTAGAGACCGAGTTGGCCTTATCACAAGCGACTGTCTTATATGGTAGAGGTGTGGTCCCTGTGGCGGTCTTAGGTTGGCCACTAAATAACGAGGGGCAATTCATTCTGATCTCAGCCTCAGTGACTAAACCACCGCAACTGTATGCAGTGACTAGGGCTGTTTTAACGGGTTCAGGTGTAATTGTCGGGGTTTGGGTTATATATTGACTTGGCGTGGTCCCCTGGGGGCTTAGAAGCTCCACATTATGCATTGATAGCGTGGTCCCAATGATCAGACCAGCTGTTGCCATGACTATATATAGTGGCGTAGTTGTTTGTTTGTGTTGTAATCGACTCTTCGCTTTTTGCATGAGTACTTATATTTACTTGATAACTAACCGCTACTATACGCTAAAAGTCCATAGTGTCAACAGTGAAACTATAGACCATCAGAAGACTTCTAAAGTTTACGTCCATTTATAAACGCCTCGCGCGAGCCAGCCCTCACTGTTTGGCACTCTCAGCCTGGCTCTGCTAGTGTTTAGCCTTCATTTTTCACTGTTATAAGTCGCAATAACCCTCTGACTGGCAGTGAAAATATATATTACCTCAAGAGGGCTACGTCGTACAACTATTATTGTGCGACGTAAACAGATTATAGGATAACGATATCGGGGTAGGGGGGGTTAGCAAATCGACGGGGTTCCCTACCTAATATGTGTACAACTCGTTACGCTAGACAGGGAGGGGACTAAAGTATATAGTGTCACTATGACCATGCCAAAGAAGAAAGCTCGAAAGCATAAATTTAGAACTTGTCAGTTCTGTACCTCCCCATACCGCTATCAAATTGAGAATGCTTGGAAGTCTAGGAAGCTATCTAGAAGAGAGATCTATCAGCATTTTATGCCTATGACTGGCCATAAATCAGAAGCATCTATTGAAAAAGCTTGCCATCGTCATTTCAGGAAGGACCACTTTGAAAAGGCTAAGAAAATTGTAAGCCTTGAAACTCCCCCTGGTACTTTTAATAAAATGACTCCTACTTCTTTAGATGAGCTGGCACAGGGTTTAATGGATATTGGCGGTGATATGGTGAAATTTTATCAACAAAACCCTCTAGTAGCCCGTAAAGAACTGAGTATAAATGAAATTATGAAGGCTCAGGACTCTGTCACTAATAGAATGAAGGTACAAGTTACTCAGAATGCCCTAAAACTCATGATGGCCAAGATGTTTGGCGGCTTTGTGGGGGACCCCATAGAAGGAGAGATAGTCGATGAAGACTCCCCAACAGCTTTACTCCAATAAGCTCAGAGATGATGTAGAGTTCTTTTCGGAGAAAATTCTAGGTATTCCGTTTCATGATGGTCAAAAGAAGTGGTTTAAAGAATCTTTTCGTAAAATTAATATTCTAAGACCTGGTAACCGCTGGGGTAAGACAATGTCTGAGGCGATTAAGCACATTCACCAGTGCATGACTAAGCCCCTTTTGGCAGGTAGGGTGATCTCGGAACAAGAATGGTTGGACCAGCCCTATGAAACCCTAAACTTTGGACCAGGATATGAACAGGCTCGTGAGGTTCCCCGTCTAGTTAAAGACATTATTGAGGGAAAAATCATGTTTCCTAAGGCTTTACACGAGGAGTGGGGGCGCACTAACCGCTCTCAACTTAAAGGCTGGGCCATAATGGAGGACCGCGTAGATGCGCAAATGCTTCCCTCTCTCACTTTCATCACAGGAGCTAAAATTTTAGTCCGTTCCTACTCTGAAATGGGTGCAGCCTTTAAAGCTAAGTCTCTAGCCTTTATCTCAGGTGACGAGTGTGCTGATATTGCAGAACTCTGGACCTTCACAAACATCACCCTCCTACCACGTTTAGTTTCTCTTGGAGGTGTACTAGATTTCGTAGGGACCCCACAACCCGAGGGGCATGACTACTTACGCATGATTGAGATGGCTGAGGAAGACATGGAGGGCAAAGGCGATAACTTCTATACCCAAAGAGGGACTATGTATGACAATACCTTTCTAAATCCTGCTGAAATTAAGAAGACTGAAGATATTGCTGATCCTATGCTACGTAGACAGATCATTGAAGGAGAATACGTTGAATCTGGGGATAAGTATTTCGGTTTTGAACGCATCTCTAACGCTGTAGATGATTCTTTACGCTGGCTAGAGAGGGGAGAGGCTGATAGAAAGTACATTACTACTGCTGATTTCGCTGGTGGGAAGAGTGTTTGGACCGATTTTACTGTTATTGCTGTAGTGGATTACACCGAGGAACCCTATTTTTTAGCTCATTACTTCCGTATTCAAGGTAATAAAATGCCTATCCCAATGCAGTATGCCAAGGTGGAAGAGATTAAAGAAAAGTTCCCTGGCAAACTTATAATTGATGCTTCAGCACTAGGCGGAAAAAATGCACAGGCTTTCCTTCGTCATCTGAAACCTATACCGTTAGATATTGGTGGAAGGCTTAAAGCAGAAATGCTTAGTACTTATAAGACTGCATTTGATGGTGGGCAGAGTAAAAAGTTTAGAAGGAAAGTGGAATTTGTGGACAAGGAAGTTGTAGACAAGAATCCAGTTTGGGGCCTCATTAGAATGCCTAACGAGCCTGCTATTATCGCAGAACATCAGAATTACAGACTAGATGACAAGAAAATCCGAAATGATATAGTGATGACTGTAGCGCAGGCCATTTGGTGGATTGAAATGCGCAGGCCTAAGCAGAGTCGTAATAAAATGCACAAAGTAGACTTCAACGCTATTATCTAATTTTGAAAAGTAATTAATTATGACAGGATAACCAGTATGGCAAAAGATAAAATAGATTTTTCAAACTCAACTTTATTTATAGAAGGTACCAAGAAGGAGCGCAAGGAAAAGGGAAAACAGATTAATAACTTGAAGGAGGCTCTTAAGCCTGATAGGCAAAAAAGAAGTTCTATTTATAAGAAGAGGTGGGATTTTTACACAGGTAATCACGATTACACCAATATTGTAGGTAAGACCATGATTCAGAAGAAGGGTCATCCCTATGCCGTTTTTAACTATGCTGGAAAGACTGCTAAAAAGATTACCTATGGTTTGGCCAATAACCCACCTACTGTTGTAATTCCAGCTCGTAAATTAGTTGCTGCAGATTTTAAAGAGAATGAGAGGGTTCGAGCGCAAGCCGTGGAAGAGTTTGTTGATAATGTGCTAGATAAGAATGATTTCTGGCTTAAGGCCTACCGTAGAGCTTGTTTAAATCAAGTAGTGATGGGTGATGCTGCGATTAAATGTTACCCAGAAAAAATTGATGGGGTCTGGGAGATTAAGATTACTAACTTGGAAAAAATGGATAATATTATGGTGGCGTGGCGTGGCGATGATGTTTTTGAATATGATGAAGTAGTTGTAGAAGAAGAGCGAACGCTTAAAAGTATCGAAGATGAGTTTGGGATTAAGATTCCAGAAAAGATGGCCCACACGACTAAAGATAAAGCCACTAGTAACTCGGGTTCTGCCTGGGCAGATGACGGACAGTGGGATGGGGATTCATCTTTGCCTTCTGGAGAGAATAAAGCACCATCAGTAACACTTGTTGAATATGACAGCAAAGATTATTACTGTTTACTAGTGGGTAAAGAAGTTATTCAATATGTTATTAAAGATGGCGAGGGATATCCCAAGGTTCCTTTCTGGACTATAATTCATAACATTCCTCAACCTCGTAGCCCTTGGTCTATTTCAGATATTGATGACATGATGGACCCACAGATTGAATTTAATGAGGCCAGTAATGAAGAACGCTCCTACATTCGAGTTGGAGCCAATCAGCGATATGTGGCCATTAACATGGAAGACTTCGACCCAGAATCAATTAAAGCGGGTTCTGGTGGGGTCATATTTGTAGACTCCCCAGATGGATCAGCTCGATTTGAGCCTTTGGCCGCTAACGTCAATACCTTCCCAGTGGATTCCTATATCAACAGAGTACGCGAAACAATGTATGACATGGGGGTTCCCAAGGTTACTTTTGGAGCAGGGGGTGCGGATTCAGGCCGATCCAAAGCTATTGACTACCAATCTCTAGTTGAACTGATTGATTTCAAGCATGATGCTTGGGAATTGGCTCTTCGTCAGATCTTCAAAAAGATTCAGCAATATGGGGACTTTTATTACGGTGATACCAAAATATTCCAAGATGAGGCATCGGGTCTTTTTGTTGTAAGAAGTCCAGACTTCGATTGGGCGCAAGTAATGCCTATTACTAAGTCTGATGAGATTGTTAATGTTTTAAATAAAGTGCAAATGGGCCTTCCGTTCAGAATTGCGTTCAGAGAACTAGGCTACAGAGATGTTGATGCTGTTATCGAGGAAATGAAGCGTGAAACCCGAGACCCAGAATTAATGGAATACAGAGCAAAGATGTACCAGGTAACTCCAGGATTGGTAGAGGCTCAGAAGAGAGCGCAAGAGGTGTTAGCTCAACAGAACGAGGGACCTCCAGCCACTGCAATAAATCCTAATGCCCCAAGTCCAACATTAGTTCCTGATCAGGGAGCAGGTGGCGCGCCTCAACCAGTAGCTGCAAAAGGTGGCACCACTTCATTTTCAAGTCCAAGAGGAGCAATTGAAAGTACTAAGCAAAATTTAGCAGCTGCAGGACAATAAATGGTAAGTGCAAGAGAAGCCGCCTTACGAGATAGGCGATATACTACTAAGCGTAAAGTTTTAAGACCAGGTTCCCTGAGTAGTGCTGCTGATTCTATTGCTCGAAAGATGGCAGATGCTGAGTTTGAGAGCATGGTTAAGCGGTACGGTGATGGTGTGGTTTCCAACGAAGAAATGTTCAATTATTTAAAAGGGGCGATGACCAATCCTTATTTCAATGATATGGATAGAGTGAATATTGAAAATAAGTTGCGAGATTTTAAAGTGGCGGTTATCGGGGAGAGGTTGGAAGCTGAATATCAGTCAAATACAGGAGCAGCAAAAGTAAAGTCAGCTCAAGAACTGGCCGCTTATTATAACGATAGGGCCAGTAACCTAGAGGCCAATACCCCAGCGCAAAGTAAAGCACTTCAATCTGTGGCAGAGTGGAGAGGTAAAGCTGAAAAAGTTTACTCGGACATAAAAAAAGATGAGAGGAAGTTAGCCCGCGCTCGTTCAGATTATGAAATGTCACAGTTATTGCCTGGAGTAGATACCTTGGAAAAACAAGCTGAGGCCTACAGGAAGTTGGCAGAGGAAGCTCAACAAGACGGGGAAACCATTGATGCTCTAGAGTGGGCATCTAGATCTAATGATATTTTAACAACTAAGCTACCTGCCTTACGTGAAAAAGAGGCTCGCGATGATATTGATGAGAGATTGGATATAGTCAAGTCTGAGTATGAGCGTGGGTACATTTCAGCAGATGAGGCCGTTAATGAGTTGAACGCAATAGATCAGTCAGCTCAGGAGAATGGCCTGTTTGACATGCTTACTACGATTGACACTTTCACTGAGAAACTGGGGCTGGATGTTCAAAAAGGCACGACAATTGAAGAGTTTGAGGGGCGTACGTTCAGGGTTAGAATGCCAGCTGGTGGCGAACTATCAGGCACGATTAAAGATTTCAAAGAAAGTTGGAGAGAAGAAGATGATCGGTTTAGATCAATAATTTACGAGATTGAGCAAGACCCTGAAATCCTGTCACAGTATGGCGCTAAGTCGATGTTGTACAACGCCTACATTAACGGAGGGGACCTGGGGGAATATGGGCAGTTCTACGGATTAAAGAACAGGAAGACAGCTTATGAATCATGGGCAGTTCAAGCTCCTGAGAAATCTGGAACTTATGAAAATTCAGCTCGCGACCTAGAAAACAAAATTAATACTAACCTAGATTCTCTTTCTGAAATGCTTTACGCGCTAGACTCTATTGCAGGAGATGATCCTCGGGTTGCTCAGTTAGTGCAAGACATTACTGGCTCGTTTGAAGCTGGGAGAATTAATTTAGATGGAGCTGGAGAGATGGGTATTTTAGTGACAACCGATAAGTTTGGCCGTCAGGTTCAAAGGACCATCCCACTGAACACTAGTGTTCAGACTACAGATGCCGCGGGCAACACCGTGACTAATGACACATATGTTGGCAGCAACGTGGCTCTAGTTCCAGGTAGCGGTAATATTTATGTGAAGTTGACTCCTGTGTATATGAGTGAAGAGCAACGCGCGCAAGGATTTGCTATGTACTACACAGCAGAATATAACGGTGAGATTTTTGTTAAGACACTTTCTGGTAATGACATTGTTCCAGCAGAAGAGTTGGCGCAAACCGATAAGACTTTCCAGGAATGGTATGACAGTCCAGATGCCAATACTGGCCAATCTATGAGGGATTATGCAGCGCAGTACAATCAAAGATATTTAGAGGCCAACCCACCTGGGGATCAACCAGAAGGACAGGTAGATGGGCAAATTCCACCCGCAGGTGATATAGGTCAAGATGTACAATTAAGAGATCCTAATATAGTAAACCTAGATGATCCTTCTCTTCCAGGCATTGCTCCAGCAAGAGGAACAGGAGATCAATTTGATTTTGGCAGAATTCAAAACTTTGATCAAACCTATGTCCAACCAAGTTTTGCAAAAACAGAACCAAGAACTATCTCTTCACCAGATCTAACTAGTGGCCTGTTTAATCCACAGATACACAGCACTAATATTGGAAGTCAGTTACTTCCACCTCCAGCTCCTAACGCTTTGCAACAATCAGGACTTAAATTTAATTTAGATTCAAGCTTTGCTCCACCTACTACGGGAACTACAAGTTATCAAGATCTTCTCAGTAAACCAGTAAAACAACCAGAACCTAAGATAAGTAGCTTCTTTAGCAAGGCAGCAGACACTGTTAAGTCGGGAGTAAGTAGCATAGGAAACTGGCTTAAATCTATTAACCCATTCAACTAATATGGCAAATGCATTATGGAATCAGTACGCGGGTGGCACGGCTAGACCAACCTCTGCCCCTGCAGCTGCACCAACACCAGCACCACGAATTTCTAAACCTCAGCCTACTTTCCAAGAGGATAGGGGTTTCTTTGGGAAGATTAAAGATTTTGGAAGAAGTGCTTTAGATAAGATTATAAAAGCAATGGATTCCCCTAAGGGACAAGTAGCGGGTCATATTTTAACTTCATTTCCAAGATTCATTAGTGGTGGAATAAAAGCAGGAGACAAAAAGGAAATCGAGAGATTAAAAGCAGAGGCTGGACCAGGAAAGCCTTGGATACCAGAAGGTGGTCGTTTAAAATACAACCCATTTACTTCAAATTTTATAAAAGGTGGACTTAGTGCTGTTACTAATCCAGCTGGTGTAGATCCTTGGGGCAGTGGGTTTTTGGGTTCAGGAAGTATTTTACAACAAAGAGAAGAGGCTGGTTTACCAGTTAGTCGTTTAGATAAAGCTGTAGGATTTGCTGGAGAAGTACTTACACCAACCTTAGCTGACATTATTCCTGTTGGAAAAGTGAGTAGGCTTTTAGGTAAGGGTATTCAAGAAATCCCAGGTGTAACTAAACTAGGTCAACAAGTTTTGAAGCCACTTAGAACAGCTGGTAAATTTATTAAAAAAAGTAAGGCTGGCAGTGTTATTGAAACTCTTTCACCAGGATTTAAGGCGCCAGGAGCTAAGAAGATTTTGGATGCTGCTAAGGATGCTGCTAATAGAAGAGTTAATCAGTTACACAAAGTTATTAGGAAAATGGCAGATGATTTGACTCCTGCCCAACAGCGTATAGTTGGTGAGTTAATGGAAAATACTAGAGGCCTGGTAACTAAGGCAGATGAACCCCTTAGAAGAGTTGCTCAACAAATGAATGATTTGGCCGATGAGGTTGGTAGGGAAGGTGTGGAGTTGTTTGATATTACTAAGGGAAAAATAGGTTTAAACCCAGAATCTTTTGAGAAGTTGAAGGGGCAATATCTACCACACATTTGGAACGATTTGATTAAGAAGGGTGACACTTCTTTTATTACAGAAGAAGCACCTAAGCTGCTAGGTAATTTTTGGAAAAAGAGAACTGGTAAGACGGGCTTTGTTAAAGAGTTTGCGCCAGCTTCTTTTAAAGGACTTGGGACTCAGATAGCTGAAAACGAAATTGCAAGAGGTTACCTAGCCATCGCTGAGAAGTTTGGTATTAAGGGAGATGAAGCTTTGAAAATGGTTAAGGAGCAGGCACCTGGAATTGCTCGGGAATTTGGTTACGCTCCAGATGAGATCACAAAGCTTGGGGTTACTAAATTGTTTGATAATGTGGCGCTTCCTAAAGAAGTGATTGAGTTTATTCAAGGAACTACAGCTAAGACTGGCACTACTGCTTGGGATAAATTTTGGAAGCTGCATGATAAAGGTATTAATGCCTGGAAACTTGGAAAGACTATTTATAATCCTGCTTACCACGTTAGGAACATTATTTCTAACCAGATACTAGCTAATATGGCTACTGGTGGTAGTTTGACAACAACTGTTGTTGATTCGTTTAAAAACATGCTGAAGTACCTTGGTAAAAGTTCTGATAATTATGTTTCGGCAGCTGAGGATATATCATTGATTCGTAAGGCTAGTTTAACTGATGGATTTAAAATTTTAATGGAAGAGTCTGGACTTATTCAACAGGGAAACGTTAGAAAGTGGGGAAGTTTTTGGAAAAATTTCCAAAATAGTTCTGAAGATATTGCCAAATTAAGTGTGTTTAAAAGGTCTATTGATGACATTGTTAAGGTAGGAGCCAGAAGCTTGGATGAGGTTTTAGCAGACCCTGTAGCACTTAAGGCAGCAAAAGATGTGGCAGAGGAGGCCATTTTTTCGCCTTACAAGATTGGCGCTGGTGAGCGTTCATTAATGAGTAGAATAATTCCATTTTATTCATTTTCTAGGCAGGCTATTCCTTTTACTTTTAAAACTGCAATTAAACATCCAGAAAGACTTGCCAAATATCCAAGATTTAAACAAGCGGTGGAAGCTTATGGTGATGATGTGGTTCCACAAGAAGACAGGCCAGAATGGCAGAAGGCTGGTATTCAGCTACCGTTTAAATCTAAATCAGGGGAACCAATTGCACTTGATACTTCATATTTATACCCTTGGGGTAGCTTAGATGAAAGCCCTGGGACAAGTTTAAGTAGGGGCCAGCTACCACTTGGATTGTCACTGAATCCTTTTGCTATGGAAGTAGCTCAACAGTTTGCTAATAAAGATTTTTACTTTGATCGAGAAATTGCACCATCTAAACTCCCAGGAACTAATTTGAAGGATATAACTAGTACCAAACCTAGAAGAGCTGGTTCACAAAGGTGGGCGCATGCTGCTAACACTCTATTGCCATCACTCTACAGAACTTACTTTGGCAAACTTAAGCCCGCTTTTGAAGGTGTTCCAGACTACGCTGGTAGGGACAGAGATGTGTGGATGGCCTTGTTTGATTCCTTCGGTTTAAAAACTACAGTGTTGAGACCTGATGACAAGATAATGTTCGACCTCTTTGATCAAACAAAGGAGTTGAAGGAAATTAAATCACAGATGTACTCCACTGCTGCTGATCAAGGACTCGATGATGATGAAAAGAAAGAACTGCTAGATGATTACGTTAAAGAAATAGAAAAACTTTTACAATAATTTGCGTTTAATCCCATAACCTGATACAAATGTTATATTATCCTTTTTCCGTGGTTCGTAGCCACGTTAAAATAAAGTACGTCAGAAAGGACTACCATCATGACGGAAGATGTAAAACCAACCGCTGCGTTAGAAGCACCTGCTTCACCAACTACACCGCAAGGTAGTGAACCAAGTGGCACTGAGACTCCAGCACCCGCTGCAGCCCCAGAAGCTACGCCTCCAGCAGAACCTGCTGAAGTAAAAACCATTAGTCCTGAAGAACATCAAAATCTTCAGACAGCTTTAAAGCAAGAGCGAGCTAAGTCTCGTAGACTAAGGAGAGGACGAACTAGAAGTGCGAGTGTTCCCTCTGCGCCAACGGATGATAAAGATGTCTATATCAGACAGCTTGAAACCAAAGTGGCAATGAGTGAATTGAAGAGTGGTGCTAAAGAGATTCTCAAGAATTATCCTGATATTCCTGAGTCCCAAAAGCGAGCCATACTGAGAAATCCAAGAGGTTACATTAAAGGTACTACCCAAGATGTACAGACAGGATTGCTTGATATAGAAGATTATATCGAATCAGAGCTGGAGCTTATATCCGAGCAAAACCCTTCACCAACTCCCATTAAAAAGGACGTTCAAGTAGCTGGAAGTAATACGCCAGATGCAAAGACAGGAGCCACACCTGCTGAAATACAGGCAATTCTTGACAAACCAGTCGATGAATGGACCAAGGAGGACAGGAAGCTTCTTAAAGATTATCGGGAGAGTCACAAATAAGAAAGGATACAAATAATTTATGGGCGCTATTTCTATTGGAACATTAACTGATCTAGAAAAGACCGATTATGTTGCAGAGGGATTAGAGTGGGCAAAACCCAATTTAATCTATCAACAGTTTGGACAAGGCGATCGCGTTAAAAAACGCGCAGGACATACTAGACAATGGTTTAGGATGTCTAAGCCTGGTTTAGCTTCTGGTGGTTCTGATTTTAGTACTACTGTTTATCAGTATATTAAAAACACCACTGGGACTTCCCCAACCTGGACTCCAGCAACTCCGAGCGACACAACTGTGTCAGCTCAAGTCGATTTCTTATTCGGCCAGGGACATCAGTGGAACGAAGGTGTTGAATACACCATCTTTGCTGATTTACCTAAAGAGTTAAGAATGCTCAACGCTCAACATGCTTCTGAAGCAATTGAGACAGAAGTTATCAATACTTTACGTCTTGGTACTTCCGTATATTACGCAAATGCAAAAGATTCGCGTATGTTGGTTGATGGCAATGATCAAGTAGACATGAACGATTTCTTAGCTGTTGTTACCGCTTTGCGAAACAACGATACCAAACCTATTCGTGGTAATTTCCGCGCTATGGTCAGTGCTAATATAATCGAACAGATGCTTAAAGATTCCAGTTTTAGAGAAATTGTCAGTCGTGGTACTAGAGATTACTACTACACTGCAACTATTGCTGAATTCTTGGGTATTGGTTTCCAATTCTCATCTATGGCACCAACGATTGGTAGTTCTGGTAGTAACAATGCTGTTACGACCTTAGAACAATCCATTGTTGTCGGACAAAATTCATATGGTATTACCAAATGGATGCTGAACGATTACGATGTGGTTTACACCAAGCCAGGTGGACACGGTGACGAATGGGCAACAAAACATGCTCTTACTTGGAAGTACAACTTTAAGTCTGTTATTTTGAATAACAACTGGATGTACCGACTCGAATCTGCTAGATAAGAAAATTGAAGTTGTGTAACACTTTATTACTCAGTTACATCGGAGCCGATGGTCTCGTGAGAATTCACATGTGGATTCACCATCAAACTTAAAATGAAAAGGTCAACCAAGCCCGTCAAAGCTCTTAACGAGATAGTCGGGCCATATACTATAACTCCTAAAATACCCATCCAAGGTGGTGTTAACGGAGTTAATTTTTGTTTTGAGAAGGGTGTAAAGGTAGAATTAACTTTAGCTCAATATCAAATAATTTTCGCTAGTGATTTTAAGGGAGAGTTATGAGAAATAAGTTTTCCAGTTTTTGGATCTCTTGGCCTGAGTTTATTGTATTTAATCATCTTTTTTCTATATTCTGGATCTTTCCATCTTTTTTTCATATGATGGCTTATGTGTTCGCTATTAGTCATAATTTGCAGATTTTCAATATTATTGTTAGTTCTGTCTTCATCTTTATGATGTATTATTTCTTCTGGCTTAAGGTATCTACCAATATGTTTTTCTATAATCAGTCGATACACAAGAACATATCCATGATTACTAGCAAACGGATGATTTGGTTTAAAAATTGTTTTTCTTCCTTGTTTTATAGATATTCCACCATTCCATCTATAGTGGTTCTTTCCAGAGATGTCAGGGCGTTTTTTACCAAGTTTACTAGCACTAACTTTTTTTCTCATCCAAAGAGATTTATTTCTTTCAGCAAGGTAAGGGCGTTTTTTACCCCTATTAGCTTCACCGATTTTTCTTTTATGTTCTTCACTGAGTTTTTTCATTACGGGTATTATAGCAGAGAAAGGAGGTTTAGTCATGAATAACTTGAAAATTAGTTATTATGGCTATTTTCACACCAGTAGGTGGCTATGGAATAGCTAATATCAACCAGGTAAAATACTTAAGGCGCGCTGGTGTTGACGTATCTGTTAATGCTAAATTTATTCCTCGTCCTGGAACTATGGAATGGGATATGCTTAATGAAGAAGAGCGTGAGATGTTTGAAAAACCTTTTGAACAAAGAAGAATCGGGATCATAGAGGCTACCCCAGATCATTTCCACTTAAATAAATGCGAGGTAAGAATTGCCAATACTATGGCTGAGACTGATGAAATAGGCCCAGGCTGGGTTTCAGCGCTTAATAACATGCACTATGTAATTGTTCCAAATGATTTTTATAGAAGAGTTTTTAAAAAGTGTGGAGTTTTTGTACCTATCAAAGTTATTCCTCACGGCATTGACACTGAGCGCTTTAAATATTTTGAAAGAGCCAGAAGAAAGCGCAAGGAATACATTTTTGGATCCTGTGGTTACTTGAATGATAGAAAAGGTGTTTTTGAGTTGATCAGGGCTTTCAGCAGTGAGTTTAATAACAATGAGCCAGTGAAGCTACGCCTACACAGTACCGATCCCAACTTGGGTTTCTACGCTAATATGAAAGACAAAAGAATTGAGGTAACAACGGAGCTTTGGGATTTTGACACGTTGGTTAAGTGGTATCACGATTTAGATTGTTTCGTGTTCCCATCAAAAGCTGAAGGTATTGGCTACCCTCCTAGAGAGGCGATGTCTACAGGGCTTCCTACTATTTTAACTGATTATTCAGGCTTAGAGGATGTAGCAGATCTTGGAATACCTTTAACTCCAGTTGGTTTTGAAAAAGCCAATCCAATGGTGGAGCAACCAGGGAATTGGGCCAAAATTGATATTTCAGCATTAATGTATGAAATGAGACACATCTACGAAAACAAAGACCATGCTTTTGTAATTGGTAAGCGTGCTAGTAAAGAAATTGCAAAAAATCATTCATGGGAGGTTTGTGTAGAAAAATTAATGGAGTTTTTAAATGAAGTGTAAAGATTGTAAAACAGGGGAGATAATTAAGCTTAGTTTCTTTGGGCATACGGCTGAGGCTTGTGATAAATGTACTAAATGCCCTAATTGTGGCAATCCAGGAGCTAAAATAAGCACTCAGTTTGGAGTATTAAATTGCAATGGTTGTAATACTAGATTGAATAAAATTGGTGAAAAACCAAAGGACACAAGATCGCTTAAAACTAAAGAAGATCATTGGGCCACACCATTTTGGAAACACATGGGACTGAAGGCTAAACCACATGAGTTAGCTCAAGAGCGCGAGATGAAGCGAAGGGGGCTTACCTACAGAGATTTACAAAAAGCTAGAAATAGAAATGTAAAACCAAATAAAGAAATGAGAAAAATAACAAAATTAGCACTTGAAGGAGGACTAGTTGATCATGTCAAAAAAATTAATGATAACAGGAGGCAAAGGCCTTCTGGCAAGTCATCTTAAAAAATATTTTAAAGATGCTGTTTTTGTAGATATTGAAGAAATGGATCTTACTAATAAAGATTCAATCAAGGCTGCATTTCAGAAGTACCAGCCAGAGGTAGTTCTGCATCTGGGGGCCTACACTGATGTTGGTAAGGCTGAGTATGAAAAGCGAGAGTGCTACAAAGTTAATGTTTTTGGGACCGAGCAAGTGGCTGTTCGATCTCCGCGCTTAATTTACATGAGTACAGAATATGTTTTTGATGGAGAAAAAGGGAATTACAAAGAAGGTGACGTTCCAGCTCCTGTGAACTTCTATTCTATGACTAAGTTACTCGGTGAATATGTGGCAACTAAATCTCCCAGATATTCTATTATCAGAGGCCTTTTTAAGCCTAGTCCATATCCACATCCAGCTGTTCCAACAGATATGTGGACATCAGGGGACTATGTTGAAGTGATGGCTAAGAAGGTTGCTCTAGCTGTGGAGAATGAAGCCACGTTGCCTAAGGTAATTCATATTGGAACTGGTAGGAAAAACTTATATCAGTTAGCATTGAAAACAAGGAAAGTTCAGCCCATGAAGAGAATTAGCATTCCTGTTAGATTACCTCGCGACACTAGTTTAAATACTATGCTTTGGGATCAATTAAAATATGAAAGGAAGTCATGAGTGGTGCTAAAATTGGAATTATCCAAATATTAGGTGAAATAGAATATTTAAAAATAAAAGCAGTTAAAGATTGGAATAAGATAAATAAGAAGTTTGGAATTAGTGGGGAAGTAGCTAGATTGGAGCCGAGTAAAATTGTATATTCAAGGAAGGAATCATGAAAACCATACCAGTGTTGAGGCCAACAATAAATGAGGAAACCAAGCAAGATTTGATGAAAGTTCTTGATAGTGGCTGGTGGGGGCAGGGACCTAAAACCAAAGAATTTGAAGAAAAGTTCGCTGAGAAAGTTGGAGCAAAATACGCTATTGCCACTAGCTCTGGGACCGTAGCACTAGACCTTTGTTTAAAGGTTTATGGAATTAAAGGTGGAGAGCTAATCACAACTCCATTTACGTTTGTTTCTGATGCAATTGTCGGGGAGTACAACGACATGGATGTGACGTTTGCTGATATTAAAGCAGATGATTTTTGTATTGACCCAAAGGCAATCAAGGTAACTAAAAAAACTAAGGCTGTGATTGCAGTAGACTCTCATGGTCATTTGGCTGATATTAAAGCTATCAGAAAAAAGGTTGGTAACAATATTTTAGTGATAGAAGATGCAGCCCACGCTATGTATACACCAGGGGCAGGCAAGGATGCAGAAATAGCCATCTGGTCTTTTCAAGCTGTTAAATCACTTCCTACGGGGGACGGTGGAATGATTACTACCAACGATAAAACTATTTACGACAAGCTAAGAACCTTAACTTGGTTGGGGGTTGAGAAAACAACTTACTCAAGAGCAAATGCTAAAAAGTACAGTTGGAATTATGACATTACTCAGGCACAGGGAATTAAGGGCTACATGAATGATCTTACTGCTGTGATTGGTATTGGTCAGCTTAGGCGGATTGATGAGATGAATGCAAAAAGGCGCGCTCATCAGAGTGTTTACAACGAGGCTTTTAAAAACATTAGGTTTATTAAAACTCCTAAACCAACGACAACGTGTCAGTATTACACAATGCAGTGTTATGAGCGAGATGCCCTCTCAGAATTATTGGCTGAAAATGATGTGGCCACTTCTGTTCACTTCAAGCCATTGCACGAAATGACCTATTGGAAAAAGGCTGCCAAAAACCCAATGCCAGTTGTGGATAAGCTGTGGAAAAACCTCTTAACACTACCAGTTCACGATGGTTTGAAGTTTAGTGATCAAGAGAAAATCATAGAGTTAATAACCGACCATTATTCGTTACATGGCTCTGCTGAAACAGCCACTGGTGTGATCCAGATGCCCTGGGAGGAAAAATGAGAATAGCTATTTTTTACAGACACTTCCCCATGTCCATGGGGCGCTACATACATTGGGGACTAGAACAAGCTGGTCATGAGGTTATTTCAATTGGTCCTTGGTCCAGGGGAGAGATTCCTTGGGAGGGTGAACATAAATTTCCAGAGAAGTATTGGTATCCACCTACGGTAGAAACACCAGATGTTCCTGAAATTGGAATGGATGATCTTTTTGCCACTCTATATAAAGCTGGAATTTACCCAGATTTGTTAATTCAGGCAGCTGACACCTACTACATTAAAGGTCCAGCTCCAATTCCTCATATAGTAATTGGCACTGACCCCCATGTAATTAATTACGATTTACCAAGAGAACACGCTGATAAGTATTTTTCCATGCAACACCACTATAAAAAGCCAGATGATGGCTGGATGCCATATGGTTTTGACCCAGAGCTGTACAAATACAAACCAGAGATAGAAAATAAATATGATGTGGTGCTATGTGGCTTGCAGTATGATCATCGAAAACGAGTTTTGGATAGAGTTTCTAACAAAGGCTGGAAGGTCTTTGCAGGAATTGGTCGCATTTACGATGAGTATGTTGACTTGTATAACAGCGCTCCACTAGCGTTTAACTGGTCTTCTAAACTAGACTTAAATGCCCGTTTCTGGGAAGGGCTGGCCATGCGTAGATGTGTGGTTACTAACAATGTTCCAGACCTACGTAAATTTGATTTTATTGAAGGAGAGGATTATGTTGGTTATGATACTGAAGATGAGGCAGTAGAAAAGATCCATCAACTTTTAAAGAATCCTAAAGAGATGGCTAGAATTGCAGCTAACGGATATAAAAAAGTACAACCCCACACCTTTAAGGCTCGGGTTGAAAAAATGCTAGAGGAGGCAAATGTCATTTGAACAAAAAGTTAAAAAACAATTAAGGGCAGGAGAGTGGGATTTAATTGAAAAGTTTGACGATGGTACTAGTGGCGCTAATGAGGTTGGCCATGTTCGTTTAAGAGATGGAACTGAAATTATTCACAAAGTAATGCTGGCGGTGAGAATAGCACCCCCAGATGGACCAAAACCACCTTTGAGTAAGGTTAGGGGTAGACAGAGAAGGAAGGCTATCACTGAGGTGACGTTTGCCCTACTAGATAAGTTTATAGGTGATGAGCTGGTGGCGCCCAATGTTTACGCTCAATTGTGGGAGCCAACTGATACTTACGATATTCATTGGGGAGAAAAGAACATAGATGGTTACGATAAGGTCTGTGAAGTAATTAGAGAGTATGCTCCTAAATATTCAGGTGAAGAATGGCGCGGTGAAATTTATAAAGAAACTAGAATGCCTTTGCATGCTGTAGATGCTCAGATTAAATATCAAATGAGTACCAGCTTAGATGCTCAGAGAATTGCTATTTTAGACATGCTGACTATCAACCAAGATCGTTCTGCCAGGAATTGGGCCACTGATGGGGAGCGCTTTTATGCAATTGATAACGGTATGGCTTGGTTTCATGAGTACCCAGATAATGATGGTTGGAAGGGTGGATGTGTAATTGATGATGTAATTATTCAAATAGGTAGTTTTCCAAAAGACTGGAGATTTATCTCAGGAGTATTTTCTACGCTGTGGGAAAATGAACCAATACATGAGGATATTTTAGGGGGAATGAAAAACTTTGATAAGAAGGGCTGGTTGAATGAGATTAGTAAGGGAGCAGTTAAGCTGGGATTCCCTAAGAATTTATCTGAAGATTGGCGCTTTTATGCAATTCTAAAACGAATGGGATGGATGGTTGAGAATAAAAAGCTACCTTCTAAAGAAACTTACAGAGGTTGGTTAAAAGGATCAAAATATATGACTCCACCAGAGGTAGTTAAAGATGGTGGAAAAATAATATGGCTACCAGAATGGGATAAATAATGAAAACAACTTTGATCCTTCCAGTATGGAATCACCTGTACGATTTAACCGTACCCTTCATTACTCAAATGCTTAAAGTCCCAGGAGATTGGGAATTAATAGTAGTTGATAACGGCAGCGAAGACGGGACAGGTAGGTGGTTAAAAGAAATAGCTAAAAAAGAAAAACAGATTATACCTATTCTTTCGAAGAAGAATCTGGGTTTTGGCGGTGGAAACAACTTGGGTTACAAGCGAGCTAAGGGAGATAAAATTTGTTTTATTTCCAATGACGTAGTCCACAATTCAGAGAACTGGTTGGAGATGCTTAACGATGCTCTTGATGAAAACCCAAAGAGTTTTATTGGTCCACAGATTATTGACCTTAACGAATTAACATCTTTTGACAGAATCCCCACTCCATACATGGCTGGGTGGTGTGTATTTGGTTCCAGAGAAATGTTCGATGAGATTAAGGTTGGTGATGAAGTTTGGTGTGAAGATTTTGGGAACGCATATTTTGAAGATGTTTGGATGAGTGTGGTGGCCCGAGACAAAGGGTATGAGTTACTTGAGGTTCCTGTAGCTCTGCATCACCTAATTTCAAGAAGTTCTGACCAGATAGATATTCCTCAGACAACAATAATTGCCCAGGCAGTGTTCAGAAATAAAATGATGGTTAGGCACTTAAAAGAAAATAAGCAAAAACGTATTGTCTTTTTCTCTTCTGGAGTACCATATGGGTTTTTAGACGGGGACTTTGAAGGCAAGGGTGTAGGAGGCGCTGAGGCTTCTATTATCTTGCTCGCACGTGAGTTTGCTAAAGATGGGTGGAGGGTTGAGATTTATAACCGCACAGATAAGGTGGGAGTATTTAACGATGTTCACTATCTCAATATTTCAGAATACAACACCACCACTTACTGCGATGTGTTCGTTTTATTCAGGTCATGGAATCCAGTTGTGGAAGATGCTAATACAAAACTCAAGCTGTTCTGGAGCTGTGACCAATATACTGATGCTCAGGGTGTGTGGGATATGAAAGTTTTCCCATATGTAGACAAGACTGTGGCCATTTCAGATTTTCATAAAGAACATCTAGAAGAAGTGTACAACACTAGAAAAGGAGTGGAAGTCATTGATCTTGGTATTAATTTAAAAGACTACAAACCTGTTAAGAAGGTCAAAGGTAAGGCTATTTTCTGCAGTGTTCCTATGAGGGGACTGGAACTACTGAGTGTTTTAACTCCAGAGATTAAGGAGCGCGTTCCAGATTTCAACCTAACTATCACTTCAGACTATCGTTTGTGGGGTCAGCAGGAAGCTAGAAACGGTGAATTTAAGGGAATGTTTAACAAACTAGACTATGTTAATTTTGTAGGAAAAGTAGAAAGAAAAGAGTTAATTAAACATCAACTAGAAGCAGAGGTGATGGCGTACCCATGTAACTATGAAGAGTGTTTTTGTATCTCAGCTATGGAATGTATGGCTGCTGGAGCAGTCCCTGTGACTAGTGATTTAGGCGCTTTGCCAACAACTGTAGGTGATGGTGGAGTCTTATTATCTAATAGTGAATTGGCTGAGACATTTGTAGACTCGGTTGTAGATATATTAACTAATTCTAAAAAAAGGAAAGAACTAGTTAATAAAGGTAGAAAAATAGCCCAAGAACATTCTTGGGGTACTATCTTTAAACAGTGGTTAGTATTAATAAAAAAGGAGACTATGGCAGCAAAAAGAAAAGCCAACAAAAAAACAGTAGAAATTAAATCCATAAAGAAAGCACCTCAAGTAACGTTGCCTTCTTTTGTGATGTTACGCTTCACTAAACCAGTTGAATTTGCTATCAATGCTAGATCTTTTAGATCTGTTGTTGTTGAAAGCAAATCAGGTGTTGTAAATCAAGTAGAGGTTCCATACGCAATGGCAGCTCAAGCTATTGAAAATGTCAGAGCATTCTATGGACCTGAAATTATCGCATGAGCGATACCTCTCTAAGAGAGCAACACATTTTAAATAAGGTTTTTAATGTTAATGAGCTAACTGTTTCTGTTGTGGCTGGAGAATCTTCTTATGGAAAAGATGATACTGAGTTAGAAATTCAAAAAATATTAAATAGGGTTTTTGAAAAAAATCAATTAAGAGTGATTATAGTATGAACGACACACAGTTAAGAGAACAGGCTATTTTAAATAGAGTTTATGATGATGAAGCAAAAGCACTGAGAATAAATGCATCTGCCCTTGATGCTCAATATGTCAACGTCGCTGGCGATACGATGATTGGTCCTAATTCGACCACTTTCTTCCAAATCCAACAAGCAGACACCACAGTAGTCTTTAATGTAGACACTACCAACAAAAGGGTGGGGATAGGGACAGCTACGCCACAAGCTGGTTTTCATTATCAAGGAGATATTCTTTATCTGACTCCTGTTGCTGGGGCAGAATCGAATGATAATATAACAATTAAAAATTATGCAACTGGAAATGGTGCTCCAGATATTATATTAAGAACAGCTGACATAGATGGAGCTTATGGCATAGGTGTTGGTACATTGTCTCTAATTGGTGGTTCAAAAACAACGCATTATGGTGGAATAGGTGGTGGTGGAGGAAAAATATCTCTCCAAGGTGGGCGAGGAAGAGATGCAGGTAATGACCCATCTAGTTACGCTCCAATTTTATTGCAGTCCAACGGTGGCAATGTAGGCATCGGGACTACAGAGCCAGGACGGAATGTAGAAATATACGGCACAAGCTCCATATTAAGACTTAGAGACTCTGGAGCAACAGCAAATGCTACTCTTGCATATATTGAATTTGGTGGAACAAATGATGCTGTTTGGAGTAGAACAGGATATATAGGAGATACATCAAGTGGAAATGCAGACATAGTAGTTCGGGCTGAGGTTGGAGATTTACATTTAGGTGATTCTTCTGGTGGAACGGTAATGAATTTACAATCAGGCAACGTCGGCATCGGTGAAACTACCCCCCTAGCCAGACTCCACGTCAAAGGCTCAGCAAACGACCAACAACTCATAGTCCAAGCCCACTCTACACAAAATGCCAATATACTAGAAATACAAGAAAGTGGTACTACAGTAATGCACTCAATTAGTGGTACAGGTGCAGCTTTATTTCAAAACTTTACAGACTCTACAACTGGTTTTCAGATACTAGATAAAGATGGTGGTACTTCAATATTTAATGTAGATACTGTTAATAAGAGAGTAGGAATAGGGACTGTGACACCAACAGCCCCACTTACATTTGTTTTTGCTAATGAAGATAAAATTCACTTTGCGGGTAATGCTATCTCGGGGATTGGGGTGGCAGGTGGTAATATTGTTTGTTGGGCGGGTGCAGACGGTTATTGGGCGTTTGCTGATGGATCAAGGAGTTCGACTCATATAGCTGTTTTTGATTTTGCCAATAGAAGGTTTGGTATTGGGGTAACTGGGTTTGCGCTTCCAACTGCCTTGTTTGAAGCTAGAGGTAAAGCTGATGAAATTCAAACTCTTATCAAAGCCAACTCTACGCAAACTTCTAATATTTTAGAAATACAAGACTCTAACAGTGCTTTGCTATTGAGTATAAGTGGAGAGGGGGACTTATTATTTGAAGGCGCAAACTCGGGACTAGCTTTTGGAGAGGTATTTAAAGTGGGTAACTCTGTAGAAACAGCAATTTCAATTTCAGGTAAGGCTAATAAAGTTCAATATCTATTCTTTGACACTGATGGTCCATCCAACAACACAACACCTGCCCACGCACAAGACCACATCACAATTACGAAGGCAGGTATTTATTATGTATCAGTTTGTATTCATGCGGACTCGGTAGTAGGACCAGGGGCAGGATTTGGATTTTCTGTCTATAAAAACGATGGACAGACAGAAATAGTTAATTTACACTCCCACAGGGATTATTCAGGTGGTGGTGGGGAAGCAGGTTCAGCCAACGTATGCGGTTTGGCAGATTTAAGCGTAGATGATACTATTGAATTGTGGGTATGGAATGAAGGTGGGACTGAAAACATAATAATTGCTGATGCAGGAATTTCCGTAACTCAAATTGGAGGAACTTAATAATTAACGAAAGGAAACTTATGCAATTCACACTAAAAGGATTCACAACTCAAGATGTGGAGGATTTTGCGAAAAGCAAACAGTGGAAAAAAACTATCGAGGTTGGAGAGGAACAGGTGGAAAATTCCATCTCAGCAGGTCAGCATTGTAAGGATTATTTTAAAATGTTAATTAAAAATGATATAGTGGCTTACAGATTAAAAGTAGCTAGGTTAAAGTTGGAAGAACCAGCTGAACCAGAAATAACAGTGGAATAACTATGAATATAAAACTAACAAAACCAGATTGTAATAATGTGAAGGTAGCCATTTTAAATCTATCTAAGTCAAGAGAAATAAATGAAGAAGGAATGCTTGAGTTGTTATCGCTATCACAGAAGTTTAATTGGGAAGAGCCAAAGGTTGTTCAAAAAAAAGGCGTTAAACAAGGGCTAGTTGAACCTAAATAATTATCTAATTTTATTTTTTTTCAATTACCCTAAGATGTTGGTATGGACATAAATATAAAAATAAATTTTGGTCAGTCTTTGAAACCACTACCACTCAAGCATCAGGAGGATATTACTTATTCAGAAGCTAGAAACCTCCCACTACCTAGAGATTTTAAGCATTCTACCCACAAGGTTAAAAAGGGTGAAACTGTTGAATCCATAGCAGAAATGTATGGATTAACTTCAGTTCAATTGTCAGAGTTTTTAAGGGAAGACACTGGAGTAGATAGCATTTTTACAGGTCAGGATATTAAGCTCCCAACCAAGATAGAAAGAATCTAATGGCAAACAGAGCAGACATTCGAACTTTCGCAAGAGACTACATCTATGAAGCTACGGCTGATTTAATTTCTGATGATAGGCTAGATAATGCAATTGATCACACCATGAGAGAGCTTCCAAGAAAAGGTGTTTATCTTGAGGTAATACACACAGAAGATATGGTTAAGAATCAAATTGAATACCCTCTTCCCGCTAGAACTCTTAAAGTAGAAAAACTAGAGCAAAATGTGGGAACTGATACTTTATTTGATTGGCAAAAAATGGCGGGGTGGGATAATTATGGTGGAAATCTTTACTTGAGGTATAGACCAACCACTATATATACCATGCGCTTTCATCTTAAAAAGAATTTCACAGTTTTAGCAGATGATGAGACAGCTACAGACGTTCCAGATGAAAAGCTTGAGTTAGTGGCTTTAGGAGCGGCTTTGAGAGCTTACAAAATGCTGATGGGCTTTTTTATGAAAAGTAGTAATTGGGATGCTTTAGGCAAACCAGACGGAACAGACATGGGTAGGCTTACCAGATGGATTAGACTATTAGATGATGATTATAATAAAATTATAAAAACCTTTAGGACAGTACCTAGAGCTAGAACTATTAACTTAGTAGATTAAGGAAATTATGCCAGGACCAGCACAACCAGCCACAAGTTCAGTAGGAGCGCTACTTAGGCTAATAGCACAAGAAAAAAGTAAGGCTCCCCACTTACAGACCCCTCAAGCTGCATCAGGAACTCCAATTAGAGCAGCCGCTGGCTCTCCGTTGGAATCTCCTATTTTACCTGAATCTCCAGGCAGTGAGCGAACCGTAGGTGTTAAACCAGAGTTGTTGCCAGGGGTTAGTGAAGCTGGGATTGCAGCTGATACAGCACCAGGAAGAACAAACATTGGTGCTATTGGTGGACCAGAGGGAGGTATACCAGGAGTTGGTTCAGTTCCTGCACCACCTGTAGCTCCGCCTCAAGAACCTAAAAGACAGCCAACTCTAGCTGAATATCGTGCGCAGGGTAAGACTGTTGCGCAGTGGTACGCGGAAACTGGTCAGCAAAGTACCCTAGATGCCCTAGGGGCAGATCCTAGAACTGATGTTAATATGGAAACTGGAGAAATCACTAAAGTTGGAGAGGGCAGACATCCTTCACGCTTAAGAACATTGGATGGTGGTGGAGGTAAAACTCAACCTTCTTTACAGGATTATTTGAATCAAGGTAAAACCGCGGCGCAGTGGTACGCGGAAACTGGCAGACAGGGAGAATTAGATAAACTAGGTGGGCCAGATAATTTAAAGCCATTGCCTGCTCCTAAGACAGCTTCTGTTACTCCAACTTCTGGGTTTCAACAACCTCTTAGACCATCGGGTACTCCATCTCCAGCACCAGCTCCATCTGATCAAGGTGGTGGCTCGTCAGGATTTATAGGGCCGATAGCTCTTCCACAAGGATCTGCTAATGCAGTGGCTGGCCTTGGGGATACTAGGGATGATCTTGTCAGAAAAAGAGAAGAGTTAAGAGAAATAGTTGAAACATTAGAATTTAATGCTAGTCAACCTCCACTCAACCTATCTCCTGAAGAACAGAAAAGGAGTGATGATCTGATACAAAGACTTCGAAATTATGTTAGGAATCAATAAATGGGCTACGCTACCTTTAAAGAATCTGGAAAAGACTTAATTAAATCAGGGGATATTGGACCTGGCCAAGTTGAATTGCATCACTTATCAGCATCTCTTTTTACAGAGCTTAGGCAGGTAAACTTACACTCTCACACTGGTGTAAGAAGTAGGAGAATTAAGCTGAAAGATTTAACTGGAGCCTTTAACAGAGGTGGATTCTATATGTGGAGTTCGGATGCAACTAAAAGGTATCAAGTAACTATAAACTCAGGCACAGGACAGTTTGTCCTAACGGAAGCATAATGGGTGATTTATTAGGCAAATACCATGTGATCATTGACGGCTACGGATACATACTCGGTAGAAATGCTCGTGGAATTAAGTACTATCAAAAGAAACGCGCCCCTCTATTTGTAAGTAAGTTTGGTTCTGGTGACAGTTCATACAGAGATGCCACGTTCTGGCAATTTTTTGCCCAAACTAACTGGCGCAATGGTGCTCAGCAATTGAAGTTTGATGATCCTGGTAAGTTCTGGAAATCAGAGAATATTGATACAACTCAACTTGAGAAAATTACCTTAGCTAAAAAGTTTGCTTCAGCTGGTCAAACAGACCCTGGATCTAAAGTTCTTTGGATTGATGAGTGGAGGGCAGGTGGTTCCTCATCCTTCGGTGATGGTTCTGACGGGGCGCTATCAATTGGCTCCAACACTACTGAAGCTCCAATTGACTCTGCTGCTACAGGTAGTAAGGATTCAGTATCGCTTACAGCTACCAACGCTTCTTTCGCAGCTGGTCAAAAAGTTTTAGTTATTCAATCTCAGGGGACTGGTGCTGGTCAATATCAAGAAACTGAGATTGCTTCATACACCGCAGGGACCATTACTACTACCGAACCACTATTATTTGCTTTTGTTTCTGGCGCTCAGGTTAGAGTAGTTAAACAGTACTCATCAGTCACAATTGATGCAACATTCACCTACACGGCCAAAGCTTGGGATGGCACAGTCGGTGGAATTCTAGCCTGGATGTGTAATGGGGCTACTAATATTAATGGAGCAGTGGATCTAAATGGCAAAGGCTACAGAGGCGGTGGGCAAACAGCTGGTGCTGGTCCTACTACTGGCTACAGAGGCGGTGGTCCTGCTGGGGATAATACAACTAGAAGCACCTCTCAATCAAATGGAGCTGGTGGAGGTGGGTTTGAACCAAGTCAAAATGGTGGTGGAGGTGCCGCCTATGCAACAGCTGGTGACAATAACTCAACTGGACTTGATAACGGTGGTGATTCTTTTGGAGTGGCTTCTTTAACAGGTTTATTCATGGGTCCAGGAGGTGGCGCAGGAGCGCCTGGTAGTGGTGGAAGTAATTTAGGTAGAGCTGGTGGCGCAGGCGGAGGAATATTTTTTGCAATTTCATCTAACTTTATAATTCACGCTTCTACTGGAAGTATTAATTTAGGTGGCGCAAATGGAGTTTCTGGAGATTTGGGTGGAGGTGGCGCAGGAGCAAGCGGATCTTGTTTAATTAAAGCTCAAACTGCTACTTTAAATACGGATAGAATTACTGCTCCTGGTGGATCTGGCGGAACAGGTGCTGCTGGAAGAGATGGAGGAGATGCTGGGGATGGAAGAATCCACTTAGATTACTTAACTTCCTACACAGGAACCACAAGCCCTACAATAGATGTAACTCAAGATTCCACACTTACAGACACCCCAGCTTCTACCACCTCAGTAGGCTACGCTGGAACCAACACTGGTAAAATTTACTCCTGGAATGATGGAGCTACTTGGACAGAAGTTTTCGACACCAGAAGACTTACCTCATACATAGTTACTGATGATGTAGATACTGCTGGAATTGTGGGTGATGACGGGGGAACTGAGAAAGCTCTGTCACAAGGATTCAAGTTAGACACCACAGCTGAGGTTAAGGGTTTAAGATTATGGTTAAAGAAAAACGCTGGAACCCCAGGGGACATTACGGTACGAATTGAAACAAATTCTACTGATAAACCTTCTGGAACTCTAGCTGACTCAGATGCCACAGCAACCATCCCAGCCTTCACTACTGGTACCTATGGATGGGTGACAGTAGAGTTTGACACTGCTTTTTCACTAGCAGCTGCCACACAATTCCACATTGTTGTAAAAACCGCAGCTGGAGCTAATGACCAAAACTACGCCTGGGGATATAACGCAGCTTCTGGCAGTTACTCTGATGGTAACATTTCAACTTCAACTGATGGTGGATCAACCTGGTCTGCAGTAGCTGATGATGATGCCATGTTCCAGGTTCTTTCAAACGCCACCTCAGCTAACTGTTCTCTTGTGTCTAAAATTGACGGCACTAAAAAGTTGTGGGTGGGTACAGGTGACCCAAATGGATCGGTGAATGGTGATGCCAGACTATTTTCTTTCGATGGCACGAACTGGGTTTTGGAGAAAACTTTCAACACATCCACTGAATCGGCCATTTTAAGTATGCTTGAGTACACTTTTGACAACTCGATTTACCTAGGAGTGGCGCCTCAAGCTAAGATCTACGTATCAGATGACATGAGTTCATATACTTTAAGCAAAGATATAGATAAACCTCGCAACCCTGGTTACCCATTTTCACTAATAGAATATAACCGCAGTATTTACGCAGCTGGTGGGTCCCCAGAGCTGATTCCAAACCAGTTCTACTCAGGATTCATCTACTTCTACGATTCAACAGAGTGGGGTAATTTATATCCGTTCGACTTCACAGTCATCAAGTGCATGTCATTCTATGATGCCTACTTATTTATAGGCACATATCATGGCCAACTATTTGTGTTCGACACCTCTTCGCTTAACCCAATTTTCGATTTAAAAGATTTGTTTGAATATGAACTTCAGATCACTAGCATGGAGTTTCACGATGATATGTTGTTCCTAACCACAGCTTCTCAGGAAGATAAGAACGAGACTAATATAGGTGTGTGGACTTATGACAGGCACGGACTTCATGTATCTCACCACAACTCAGCTGCTAACGGATATTACAGCTCTGGAAAGGTGAATAATATTTTACTAATTGGAGCAGATGATGGCTATATTTATAAAGTGGATGAGGATTTATATGAGGCATCTGGTGAGGTTGAGTCTTCTTACTTCGATGCTAACCTACCAAGTATTAATAAGCTTTATAACGAAGTTGAAATTAGACACGATCCATTACCAGCCAATACTACTATTACAATTCACTATAAGTTTAAGGAAGCAGACAGCTATATTTTGCTGGGGTCCAACGCAGTAGATGACACTGAGACATTCACAGTGACATTCCCAACAGGAATTAATTCTAAGAAAATTATTATCAGGTACACCCTTGCTAGCAGTGATGGGATTAGCACCCCTAGCATAACTGATGTGATTATGAAGTATGCTTTGTGGCCAGAAACCAAGTGGCAATGGAATTTAAGAATACTTGCCAAAGAGAAACTAAACTTCAGAGACAGGACAACAAGCCCAGATAATGCTGCTACCATCAGATCCAAGATAGAAGGATCTAAGGAAGGCACTCGGTTAGTTGTATTCACAGATATAAACGGCACTGATTACACCGTGTTATTTCAGGATATTGACCAATCTGTCTGGACAGTAGATGATAATAATGTGGGTGAAGACTTAGTATCAGTTAGCTTGATAGAAGCATGAAAAATAACAACACACTAACATATAGAGTAACCCAGGTTGAGAAAGAAGTTAAAAGCATTGATAATAAAGTCGATCTGTTATTGACCAATCATTTACCTCACATCAATGAATCAATTGTAGCAATGAAAACAAGAATGAATGTTTTAACAGTTGTTAATATAGGGGGAATTATCATAGGGTTAATAGTTTCTAAATATTTATGATTACATTTAAAGAATTTATAGTAGCTAATAATGAAAAACTTGTAGAAGTTACTGGTTCAGCTAATGCCCTCAATCAATGTGTTGATTTGGCTAATGCTTATTTAAGAGATGTTCTTAATCATGGAATTGTTAAATGGACTAATGCCATTGACTTCCCTGAAAAACTAACAGATTTTAAGTGGATAGAAAACACGCGAAACAATATTCCTCAGCGGGGTGACTTAATGATTTTCTTTGGGCAGTATGGCCACATCTCAATTTATATTGAAGGTGATGTGAACAGCTTTAAATCGTTCGATCAGAACTATCCAACCAACTCACCAGCTCATATTCAGAAACATAATTATAACAACGTATTCGGGTGGTTAAGACCCCCAGAAAGTAAAGATATGTCAAGAGAAGGAGAACTCAGTAGAGATCACTACTGGAATGTATTGAGTAAAATAGCTACTCATTTAAATATAAAGATTAGTGAAGAAAAACATGTTGATCAGCTTCCAGGACTTGTTGAAGATTTAATTGGTGATGTTCTTAGGCTTGAAGATAAGCTTGGTGACCAGGAGAGTCCTGTAATACCTAAGAAAAAGGATAAGGATGGGTTGGTATTGCTAGAAAGAATTGAAGAGTCTGTAAAAGATGAAGTTAAAATCATAAAAAAGTATGGATAGATCAATTAAAAAGTTAATAAGCAAGCTATTAACAGTATTTTGATACGACTGCCAAACACATATAGTAATTATTATATAAAAAGGAGGCAACTATGGTAGGTAGAAAGCTAATTGTAAAAGATGTCTACAAAAAAGACTTAAAAGTTCTAGGATTTTTAATTCTTAATGGTGGCGTAGTGTTGTTGTCAACATATTTGGAAGCAGATCCAATACTAAGTGTGCTGTTTGGTGGGGCTGCTAACTATATTGCATTCAGAGCAGTGCAAGAATTAAATAATGAAGGTTATAAAGAAGCATTGAAAAGGTAACTATGCCAGAAATAGGTGTCGGAACTAAAGGTTTATCAATTAGTGGACCTGTGGAGCAACCACATAATGATGACTGTGAGTGTCATGAATGTGAGGAAAAAGAAGAATGAGATTTAAGATTTATCACTTTTTTAGAAAAGGTTGGTTTATGTTTAAACTCCATATTGCAAATCTTTTTGATTTGTGAGTATACTGATCTCGCTGATAGGTAAGCTATCGAGCTTCGGATGTTACCACTAACAGACTCTTTTGGAATGACCTGTTTTGGTGGTAACAGGCAGGTCAGCTCAGAAGAGTTTTTTATATGACACTACAAAATCGTATACAACAAACGGCATTTGGTTTACCCCAAAAGGGTATTCGGAATGTCTTTTTTTGTGGGGTAAAACTATGAAGAAGAAATCACCAATGGTTAAAATAGGGATACTTACAAAAGAATCAATTCTTTTAAACTGGATTCAGAATGAGGGTAGAAAATTAGACCTCAGTGGGAAAACTATTTATTAGTTTTCAACTGGGCTTTACCAGAATTGTCTCGGTGAGCCTGGTTTAAAGCTAATAAGTACATTAACAATTTAATTACGATGTTGAGTTAAGTCTAGTTTATAGAAAGTTACGTTATGTCAAAAAACAAAAAACCAGTGGTGGCAGAGTCTTCTCTGTCTAATGAAAGACAAAAAGAAGAAGCTAGAAAAAAGTTTCATTTCTTTTTAACACAAGTGCGGTTTTTAGAAGGTAAGCTACTCACAGTAGTAGATGCCAGTTACTCAGATAGAGAACAAAGAGAGGCTATAAAGTCTCTAGTAAAAAAAGAGGTCAGGAATTGGTCTGACTGGGTACATCAGTTGATTATTCATGCTGTTGCACCTAGCGAAGATGGCGGTATTCCTCCATCAAGTTCACCAGAAGCAATTTAGGGCAAAGTAGCCCACATTCGACATCGTAATTAAGTTAGTTAAGTAAGGATCATAGAGTCAGTCGGGCAGGCTACTTCGTGGTCCCTACCTAGCTAATAACAAACGCTAGAGACTGATGAGATCCGACAGCATTCGGACGGGAGGCAAAGCCTTAACCGCTAACAGAGTGAGGAACGGAGCGGTATAGAAAAACCAATTGAGGAGAGCAGCGTTACTACACGGAATGAAATTAAGAGCCTCAATTGCCCGTTTTTCCTGCAACTCTCGGAGAGACATCCGATTTAAGAGTTAAGATTGTTTCGTCTCTGGACCTTTACCTTTTGAAGTATGGTAATACAAGAGATTAGCTTGTTAGTGCTAAAACATTAAGACATACTGCGGGATGCAAAAATAAATATGGAACTAATAAGCTATTGTTTAAACTGTCATACTAGTAATACCTGCACCAAATTTAAAAATGGTGGAATTGCTCATAGGTACGTTTACCCCAAGCTAAAAAAGATAAATGTTAAAGCCAAACCTAAAAAATCGGCCTAAAATTTTTTGGTGTTGACTCTAGTATCTATATGGACTATATTGATAGAATGCGCAAGAGAAAATTCTACTATACAGGGGAAAATCATCCTAATTGGAAGACCGATAGAAACAGGAAACTGATCAGGGACAGGTACCCAAACTGGCCTGCCACTGGTACTACTAGATTAACTATTGTAGAGATTCAAACTAAGTATTCAAATGATGATGGAGAACCCATGAGTAAGTCTAGAGTGTTTGCGATTATTAAGAGAATGAAAGAATTACAATTTAATAAGTAATAGAAGGAAAAAATGACCGACAAAGGCACAAAGAGTTTCCAGAAAGCTGGAAACAAATTAAAAAAAGAAGTTAAAACCGAGAAAAAAGCTGAGGAAAAAGAAAAAGCGCTGGCGCTTGCTGATCTTAAAAAAATGGCTAAGGTTGGAATGAAAAATGTTGATCCGCTGGACATTAAGCCTCCAAGGGTAATTTTGGTCCAGGGAATTAAAGATAAATCTGAGCTTAAGGATAAAAGCGGTGTAGTATGTCCCGATGGCCAGTTTTTTAGTGACGGTGCTAATGAGATTTTCGAAAAGATGGCTTGTTACATTCTTTACGCTGCCAAAGGAACTCACATTAATAAAAGACACCCTGATAGGGGTGATCTTCCTAAATATGATGCTATTGGTATGAAGCCCGATGGTCAGCTGTTCACCATCACATTCAAAAACACTGGTAGGAATGCTTTAAGTAAGCTCTTCACGGCTACTAAGGTCCAAGGTTTACCAATGTTTGCTTTTCAATGTTCGTTGGAAACTAAGTTAATAAACGGCACTGATGAGCAGGGTCAGCCACTTCAATGGTGGATTCCAGTTATCAGAGTCGGTGAAGTAGAAACCGATGCCAAAATTTTAGCAGAGCTAATTAGATTGGCCAAAGGGTTAGATGAAAAAACTGATATGGATTTAGGTGAAGAAAAAGAAGAAGTAGAAACTATGACCAAGGATGTTGAAAATAGGAACGCACCAGAAGATTTTGAGGGAGAGATGGAAGCACTACAGGCTAAATAAATATGAAAATAAATATAACTGGTAGGCCAATCGTTAAGAAGAATCGAATGCAAATTGTTTATGCAGGCGGAAGGCCCCGCCCAATTCCTAGCAAGGCATATAAAAGGTTTGAAAACGATGCCATACCCCAGATCATAGAACAAACTCTTGGCAAGAAGTTCAGAGGCAGCATAGAGTTGGATGTAAAGTTTTACATCAAAGGCAAGTATCACGTAGATCTAGACAATTTGATTAGTAGTATTTGTGATGTGTTGCAGGCTTCTGGAACCATAGTGGATGATGATTTGATAACCGCAATAACGGCCACTAAGGTTGGTAATTGCAGTGATTGGCTAACAGAAATTGGTATAAGGGATTTTGATTAGTATTAATTAAATAAGGAGAATTATGAGAAAAAGATATGAAAATTGGCACCTATCGATGTTGTCAGGGAAAAGTAGATTAAGGTGTATTGTGTTTATGAATGGGTATGCTCGGCAGTGTAAAAGAAGTGAGCAAAGGAATTTATGCTAACACTTAAAAAACTTAAAGACATGAAGCCAGGAATTTTTGAAACTGGAAGGGATTGGGTTGCTGTTAGAGGTGGGATTCACGATTGGGCAATTTATAAAGAAGATCCACAGACTGGTGTAGGTTATCCGAATGGTAGCAAATTGATGGATGAGGATTTAATTAAAAAGTTAGTGCCTGCTGATGATGAAGCAATGGCAATGTACAGATTTTAGAAAGAAATTATGAAAAAATTAATTAAGCATATTAGAAAAGTAGAGCTAGATCCAAAAAAACGTTATTTACTTCTTTTGGATGAGAAATTTTTTACTCATGAGCAATGTCTTGAAATTGCCCAAGGTTTGGGTGTTCATGGTTTTAGGTCTTTAGTGGCTGCTGTATCTAGCCTGGATGGAATAAAAATAATAGAGGAGGAAATCAATGAAAATAGTTAATGAAGGCGGGTTACCAATTATTTATGTGGGTGGTTGGCAATTTAAAGATAAAAAAAATTTAAACATAAAGCTATTTAATCTTAAGGAGATGAGTCGGATGGTGAGATTTGAGGTAGAGAATTTTGTAGTGAAGAAATCTAAGGGTAATGACAACAAGATGTTGTTTGGTACTGTGGTCCCTGAGAAAAAGTTTAAAGAAATTCAAGAGGCAATGGCTGAGAAGGTGGCGGAGGTCAAAAAAGGTGCTAAGAAAGAGGGCAAAATAATACTTCCTACCAACGCTGGAATACTGGGAGCTGATGGTAAGCCAGTGGGTGAGAAGAAGAAGATAATTTTAAAAACCTAATCTACACGAAATCGTGTACTTTAAGTATTTAATAGACTAATAACAGGAATGGAGATTATGAAGATAACTGAAATACAAAAATTGATGCTTGAAGAAATGCTAACTTGGGGAGAATATTACTATGGGTATTGGAGGTTTGATATTTATATTGACAAAAAAGCAATTAAGAAACCAGTGCTACAAAAAGAAATGAAGGGCTTGAGAGAGTTAGGTTTGGTTGATTTTGTTCGTGGACTAATTGACGATGAGGGCATGGCTTGTGGGAGTGGTTATAATATTGAATATTCAAAGAGAGAAGAAATTGAGGAATTGATTAAAACCTAACTAACTCAAAGGAAACTATGACAAAACAAACACTAGACCCAGAAGCAGAAAAGAGATTTAATATTGCAGTTTCAAAATGTGCTAGGAAATCATGTGGTGGAGTTTTTCACTATAAATATTTAAAGGACTTACTCATCAAAGAAAAGCAGTTATCTAGGGATGAGGAGAGGGAGAGGATTGTGGATTTAGTAAAAACAATTAAGGAAAAATACTCAATAGGTGATCCATTTAGTGAAAATCTATATCAATTAGTTATGGCTCAACTCAAAGGAACTACTTAAATGAAAGATAAACAATTACTATTTTTACTAGCTAACTTATGGTTAATGACTACCAGTATTGCAGAAGATTGGGTGATACCAGCAATAGCATCGGTAGGATATTTAGTAATTTATGTATTTACAAAGGACTAAGTAAGGATAATCTTTAGTAAAAAGAAAATATAAAAATCTATATTATCTCTTAGTAAATTAAAAGAGTGTACAAGTAGATAGGAACATTATGGCAGTAAGAATTAGAAAAAATGGTGACATAGTTTGTGCAGCGGTAACAAAGCCAGAACCTAAAGATATTTATCTCAATGATGATGTTCATGGTATTTTATCTTCTGATTTAGTAGTAATGTCCGTGTGTAAATTTAAAAACGGGGTTGATTATTGGGAGTTTCACGCACCCATGACTATAAGTGAGAGAATCAAAAAAGAGAAAAAAGTAAAAAAGATAGTTATGAAAGACGAATTATATGGAATAGAATTTAAGTCAATTCCTAAATGGTTTCTCGATAATATAAAAGCACCAGAGAAAACAAAAAAGCGTTTAATTATTGTTCAACGAGGTAAAAATATTGGAAGAAGTTGGTTTGAAAAATATTGGAAATCAAACACTAATATATAACTATGTGTTAAAGGAAAGTGAATTATGAAGATGAAAGAGAAGGGTTTTTTAATAATAAATCTAAGTAGTAGCGAATGTGGTGATTGTGGGTTCGGTGCTGATCCTCATGAAAAAAGTCATATTACTAGACTAGGATATGGTAAGCATCCAAAAAAAGGTTGTGGGGCAAAATGGACTAAAGTAACTAGCGGATATTCTGGAATGAAAAAAAGATTAAAAGAAATGCGACCAGATTTAGAGTTAAAAAATCTGATCCAACCATATACTAACTAAAGGAAAGACTTATGAAAATCAAAAAATCAGATGTTAAAAAAGGTTTTAGATTTCAATGGTTCGCTTGCAATTATGAATATAGCGGTCTTTTGGAAGTAGTTTGTTTTAGAAAAGATTTATCAGAGATTTACTGTTACAGACCAACTGGAAAACACTCAACAATTAGAGAGGCTGGCGAATTAGCTAGATTTGACGAAAGAATTATTAATAACGAGGATTTTATTGTATTTAAAAACTAAATCTCTCAATAGAGAGTGAAAGGGAATGTATGAAAGTAACAAAAATAGTGGCATTAACTATGATAATTGTAGGATTAATAGTTGGATTAAAAATTGATAGTTGGCATCTGTGGACTGTTGGAATGGTTGTTGGAATGGTATCAATATTATTGGAGAATTAACACCTAGCTTTAATAAGGAACTATGATCGGCTACCAAAAGACTGGACAACTAGGCAAGAAGAAAAAAACTACAACACAAAATAATAAGACTGCTAATAGGGAGTTAAAAAAACTAAAAATAGAAAAGGATATAAGACATTGTGAACTATGCCCAACACAAGCCGTTAGCAATGCCCACAGGTATCCTAGGGTCTGGTACAGAGGAAAACCTACTTTTCTCTACGCCTACTATCAAGTTCTATTTTTATGCATCAAATGCCATACAAAGATGGATGATCGGTCTAGGACAACAGAAAAAGAAAAAGAACAAATATTTATTAAGTTAAGGGGATTATGAATGTGGGCCAAAAAATATGACCAGTGTAAAAAGTGCGGGGGTTGCGAAAGACCCCATGAGGCTAAGGGATTATGCAAGAAATGCTATGATCGCAAGAGAACAAAAAGTGCCATTGGTAGGGCTAAATCATATAAATTTAAACAAAAACGAAAGGTGCTGCGAAGAATAGAAAGCATGAAAAAGGGACTTTGGTGGGATCATTTGGATAAGTCTGATAAGTTGTTAAAGATTAGATACCCCAAAACCAATGAAATAGTCTCTGTACCAGTATTAAAAGGAAGCGTAGCATCTTATGAAACCGAATTAGCAATAGAAATATTTAAGGAACATCTTAATGAGCAAAGATAGTCCAACATATCGGCAAGGAACCTACTTAAGACACCTTGGCCACGTATTAGGAGAGTTTATTGACTGGGAAGATATTGAGGTAATGACAAAATATGAGGCCTCGATCAAAATAGCAGAGTTAGAAAAAAGAGCAAATAAAAAATAAAGCTACGAAAGTGGCAGAAAGGGAATCATGGCTAAAGCTAGAATTCCAAGGAGCGTAATAAAAATCGGAGATGAAGAGGTGCAATGCCTTGAGTCCTATGAAACCGTTAGAAAAAGACTCTATGATGTGCATGATTACGTTAGTTTGAGTTTTAAGAATGGTAAGGAAACTATTAACAAGCTTGTGATCGAATTAGTTAAACCATTATGAAGTTGATTTCACACATGCCTCCAGGGGAATTTGACATCAGAACCGCTTTGGGAATAACAGTGGAGAGATCCATGGAAATTGAGCAACGAGTTCAAGACATCTATGAATTTGTTTTACAGCAGAAGGGATTATTTGAAATGGGTACAATTATTGAGGATTGTCTCAATAAAATTCCAGTGGATACAAAGGAGGCTGTGTGGACAATAGTATTAGTTATGAAGTTTGAGAATCTACTCAAGCATTCGAAAACTGAAGCGGTGAATTAAGGAAATTATGAAAGAATCTAAAATGACTATGTCAGAATATCAAACATCAATGGAAGAGTGGCTTTGTGCAATTCTTACAGCCCTAGAAGACCTTTTTGAAAGCGAAGGATTTTCTAAGGCAAAAAAGAAAAGATTAAAAGATAAATTTGCCAAAGTTGCTGGGGAAACAGCTGGAAAAATAGCAATGAAAAAAATAGAATTAAGTATCGCAAAAGAACTTATAAAAAGGTCAAATGAAACAACAAATAGTTAAACGTAATGCCCAGGGTGAAGTGATAAGCGTAAGTGAATACGGAAAAGAAAAGCCAGAGGCTCTAGTATGCCCTAAATGTCAGGAGCCGAAGGATATTTTACTAGGTGATGGTGAAGATCTGGCCTGTGAGATTTGCTATGTTCCGCCAGCTAAGCCTCCAGAAAGAAATGAAGCAGTGATGCCAGTGGGTGATGAAGACGGTGTGGGTCAGATCAGAGGTGAGGTTCCCAAGGCGCAGACAGTAGATGAATTATTAGTTAGCTTAGGAGTAAAAAAGAAAGGACAGTAATGTCAAAAGAAAAATACTACATTGTAATGGTGACTGATAACAATAAAAAGTTTTTAAAACTACTCAGTCCAGATTTTGATTCAATTATTGGTTATGTAAAGAAATTTCAGTTTGGAACTGAGATTGTAATAAGGTTTTACGATGTCCATAAGTTTGATAAATTTACATCTATGGGACTGGCTTCTGCGGAAGAGCAGGCTTTTATGAATAATGGTAAGGCACTTGATCTATTTATGACTGATGTCGAGACCATATTAGATAAATTAGGAATTGAGGAGAAAAAATGATAGATTTTATAAAAGGAACACTAATAGGAATAAGCGTGGGTGCGTTACTTGGTTACGTAATGATTTATGCGTTACCATATATTACGGGGTTATTAATATGAGTCACATTAAATCAGTACCAGACACCAAAAAAGAGTTTGTGGAAATACTCGAGGAACTTATTGATTTTATGGTAGTAGCTAATGAGGATATGGTTTTAGATGACATGATTCCTGATTTGATAGCTGATGGTGATAGAAGGCAAGATGCCTTTGAGAACTTGCTAGAAATGGCAGAAGAAGAATTGGATTTATTAGTAAAGGTAGAACCAGACTTACCCTTTCAGAAAGGAAAAATATGTCCCGAGGACTAACCGCAGTGCAAGTAGCATCAAAAAAACTCATGGCTAAAATTAGGTCCAGTGCGTTGGATCGAAAACAGGTTCCTTGTAATCTCTGTGGTGATCCAATGTTGCAATCTAAGGGAAAAATGCAAGAGGAACATGATCCACAAACAGGTAAAGACGTTAAGGTTCAATCTCCAAATCAAATTGCATATTGGCACAAGGCCTGCAGAACAGAGGGTCGAAGACTAGCTCTCAAGAGGGGAACATCAATGAGAAGTGTGGTCCATATCTCAGGAGTTAGAACCTTGAGGTGGTTTGCGTATAAAACTAGTTACGGTACGATTAGGTATAAACAATAAATTCTGAAAGGAATTATGAAAATATATATAAAGATTAAAGGTGATCACAGATTAAAAGAGGTTAATTATATTAAAGCTGGGGGAATGATTTATTCAAGTGCTAATATTATTTCTAGATATGTGGATTCAGTTAAGATAGTAGGTGAAAAAAAGGAGCCAAAGTTTGTTGATGTGAGGCAGGCGGCCAAAAATGGCCAAAGAATAGTTGAATTAGCAAGAAAACACGGAATACATGAATTAGATCTACTGGATATTGTTACTGAAGTTGAGAGTCTTCCTAAGATACTTAAGGTTCATAAAAAGAAAGAATGTAAGCATAACCTCAAGCGTGCCGACCAGCCAAAGCAAGAGTTTGAAAAGCTACCAAGAGTAATTAAGAAGTTAAAAGGCGGTGCTAGGTTAATAAATCCAGACATTGTTTTAAATAAAATCAACGAAATGGCTGTTTGCATTAACAAGCTACAATTTCCATTAATGTCTGTAAGGAGTGCAAAAGTTGAATGTATTTGCAAACAAGACCAGGCGCAAGGTCCAATCAAGCAAAGTAATATAAAAGTAGGAGAGCCAAAGGAATAACATGATTAGTGTACCAAGTGCGAGTGATTCAGAAAATAGTGGCAAGATATTATTTATTGTTTTTTTATTGGTAGTTATTTTTGCTTTATATATTAGAAATGGATCGTTTTAGTAAATAATTTGAAAGGAAAACATGGTCAAAGACCAAAAGAAAATGGGTAAAACCCACAAGCTCACTGATGTAGAGCAAAAACACCTCATGGGTGTAGGTAATATAGCTATGGCCTTGAACTCTTGGGGTAACACCCTCGAGTACTTAATTGGTCTAGTTGAGAAGGATCGACAGAAATATGTCGAGACAGTGGTTAGGCCAAGGCTGAAACTAAAACCTTCTAAGGCTGATAAGCCCGATATTAACATCAATGCCGAGATGGGACTTGTTGAAGAATTGTGAAAGAAAAGAAGCTAATTAACCACATTAGAAAGAAATCAAGCCCTTCAGATGATCAAAAAGAGGCTATAGAATCTAATGCTAGGTTACTAGACTCCTTATATAGATTGTCATTTACTGCCGATAAATTGAGTGCGGTCCAAGTGGATGAGCTGATAAATTCCTTGCAAAGAAAAGAAAACGAGGTTAAAGTGTTGCTAGGTCGCATCAGCCATGTCTATAAAAAAGGTTTCAGCCTCAAAGTCTTTCAGGATACTAAACCCTAATCGGTACAGGGCCATTCAATTGCGGTGGTACTACAAAAACAGAAAAAGAATCGGCCTGACGTTTAGCAAACCCCAATCAGAACATATTGAAAAACAGAAATTAAAGGACCAAAAAAGCCAGTCTCGGGTAAAAAACTTACCTATCAACTGGCTTAAATTGTACTTTAAGTATTCATTGGAACGAATGTTACCTTAGCTTTATCAATCTTGCGCTTATATCTCTTGACCTTACTAGGGATCACTACTCTACTCACTTCGAATCCTATGAATAGCTCTTTTCTACCAATGTAGAACGAGAAGCCTAGCCTACCTGGTATGACTTTACCCTGCAATCTGACTAGCTTTTCTTTGATGGGAACTTTAGGTTCCTCTTTTAAAAATGGATGTGACATTATTTTTCCCCTTCTTTACTTAATAACTTTTTTACTTCCTTACTTTTGAATACTAGACAACCTTTTTCTCTAATACTATTTTTTACTTTAGGATCAACATTAAACATACATTCTGTAGAATGACATTTACCATTTTTGTTAATTTTAAAGTTGTATTTGCAGTTAATTGCCCATAGTTTATTTATATTTTTTGACATAATCGTTTGACCCCCCTCTAGTTTATACTATTTAAAACTTGTGTACCTCCCACCACCCTTCTTGGCATGATTTGGAAACGTTGACTGCAACTCCTCATCAAAATCGCGAAGTTTGGCAGCAACTAATTTCGGCTGGACTCCTTCCCCTATTTTAAGGAAGATTGTCCAGGTGTACATCCCCTTGCTATTGAGGCGCAATTGTACGCTAGAAGTTTCCCCGCCTTGATATGTTGATTCAGTCATGTTTGGCTTTCTGCATTAAATAATAATCATCTACAGTCACTTTGATTTTTATCGTCATGCCTGACTCTCTTATGATGATAGTTTTACCGCCTTCTTCTATTGATCGCTCAACAACTGCAATTAAGCGGTGACTAAATTTCTCTCTTCTCTCGCGCTGTTTCCTTTTACGGAGTAGTTTTTTTAGCATTTCTGCCCTTTCTTGTTAATTTATAGTCTATAGTATCATATTTCGAGTACTTGAGGTTAAAAGCAACCTATTGCACCGCTTGCATCAAAAATAAAGGTACTTAGTGTCCACTTAATAAAACAAACCCGTTTTTGAAGGGCTTATTTCTTAGTTTTCTTGATGTAAGGTGCTTTTAAGCTCTAATTGCTCCCCTCCGTAAAGGGGAGTGATCAGGGTTTAAATCATTATATTTATCATTATAGGGAAATCCCTACAGGGACCAGATCAAGGGTATAAGATATATAAATCCACAAGCTACAAGTAATGAAGTACCTATAGCTATGATGATTGTTTGTGTATTGGTCATTGTACCTTTCCTGTAGCGTTGGCCATCTCTTTACTGATAGCCTCTAACACATTAGCTAGATCGTGCTGACAGTTCTTGTCCAGGCTAATAATAAGACGGTCTAGGGTCATTTCCCAGGCTTTGATTTGAGATCTAAGCTCTAAGAGATCCTTAGCTTTTTGCTTTTTATACCATTGGTCCACTGAGGAGATGCATACTTTACCACGGTATTTGTTGTGGTCCCCGTTACATAGGTTGAGTATTATTTTGTTCATTAGTATGTTCCTATCGTGTCCAGCTCGGACATCATATTTTTTAATTCTTCTCTTTCAGCCTCATTTTCTTCGTTGTTGGCTTCTATTGCCAGCAACTCTATTAGTTTGTTGTAGGTGCTTAGTTGTAGTTTGCTCATTATTATTTACTCCTCGCAGCTAATACTTGATACAGGGTTAAGATCTCCCATAGTCTCAGGGTGTAGCTTCCAGCTAAGCA
>SDBU01001016.1_pt1 | contig 41175 bp, 51 predicted proteins | sample 2277071 | NCBI WGS metagenome assembly SDBU01 (sample SAMN10397929, study PRJNA504765) | marine sediment metagenome | isolation source: marine sediment core GS08_GC12, 126 cmbsf | place: Arctic Ocean: Gakkel Ridge, Loki's castle | collected 2008 | reverse complement strand
ATTATCAGGCGAGCAGCCAACGTAAATCTTGGTATTGGTCTTCAAAGTTCTGAGTTGGCGATTGCGGCATTTAATGATGCCCTATCTGCTAATATTCCATTGAGATTTTATGCTTCTGAATATAACCTTTTGAATGGCCCCGTAGGTATCAACACAACTACACCATTATCTAAACTTTCAATAAATGGCGGATTACACGTTGGCGGAGATAGTGATGCTGGTGATAATAATTTGTTAGTTGACGGTACTCTTGGCTGTGGAGAGATAACGACAGATGGGAATTTCCTTTTGGCTAAAACCTCAGGATCAACACGCCTTACGGTTTCTGGAGATTCTGCTGCAGCTCTTCAATTAAGACTTAGTGTCGATGATGCCGGGGCACAAGACAGACGATGGCAAGTTAGCAGAGAAAATGCTGCTGCTGACCATGATTTTACGATTAAAAGTTTTAACGACGCTGGAAATCTACGTGATACTGTTTTAACACTTGACCGTGGTATAGGTAATGCGACTTTTCATGCCAACTTGAACGCTGGCGGCGGACTTGGTCTCGGGAGTGCTACCGCAACTGCTGCTCGGGGAATCAATCTTGAGCATGAAGATGTTGCTGGCCCTCCTAATTATGCGGCATATCTTTTTGCCGATGGTGGCCAAGCGGATGATTACCCTTTATACTTACAGGGTGGCGTTGACAATACAGTAACGAATCAGATTATGATAGACTTGGCCAGCGGTAACAATGGAGATTATGGCACTGCAAGCTGGGATTCTTCAGGTTTAATTATGAATTGGGCGGCACCAAGTGATAAACGAATAAAAAAAGAAATTTCTATTTACAACGACCCTGATATTCTAAGTAAGTTTAATAACTTGCCAGTCAAAACATACAAAATAAAAGACCGTGATATTTTTTCACATGGTTTAATAGCACAGGACGTTTTCGCGGCTTTTCCTGAAAAGGCGAAACCGGCAGTAAAAAAATATTATGAGATAGATAAGACCAAAGGAGAAACTTTTAATACCTTAACTCGAATCCTTCTTGATGAAAATTCTGAACTTATCACTAAACATATTTTTGAAAAGCGAAATGTAGAGGTAAAAAAGTCCAGGGAGGTTATAGACGATGGTGAGTTAATCGTTGAGAACTATACGGAGACGGAGATTCACGACTTTGAGGTCGTGGAGACGGAAATGTATACTTTGGGCAGTAACTGGAATTTTGAGTTAATCATGGCAATTAAGGCATTGATAACGGAAGTGGATTCACTAAAAATAAGAATAGATGAATTAGAGAAAGAATGAACGTAGAAATTGCGAGAACTTTAGAGCAGGTTGACGCTGAGGCCGCTAATTTGGACGAAACTATAACATAGAAAGAGGTATACAAAAGGAGATAAAAATGGGGCTTTTTTCGTCGTCATCTAAGAAAGTTAAGTTTGTAGAACCGGCCGCAAGTGCCGAAGCCAGGAAAGAACTTGTCGCAAGGGGCAAGGAATCCGTTGCTTTTCCGACACGGCAGATAGCCGACCTGTCTGATTCTGAGCTTGAGGTAGAGCGTCAGACACAGGCCTTGCTTGGCGCAGGGCCGTCTCCTGAACGTGAAGCGGTATTACAAGAGACACTAAGGATGGCTACTACCGCCACCGATGTCGCTAACCTGCCGGAGTTGCAGGCTATATTGGCTGATATAACGGAACGTGGCGAAATTGAGGCCAATCGATTAGGCCGTGGATTGCAGTTACGAGGCAGTATAGGCTCGACGCCCGGCAGAGACATATTGGGCCGCAAATTGACCGATGTCCAGCGTAGCCTTGTCGGAGCGGCCGCTCCGTTCCTTAGTGAGGCTCGACAATTAAAGGCCCAGGCTGGCCAGGACGTGTCTACGATAGTAGGCCAGAGGGAAGGTGAGACACTTAACAGACTCGGTTTGGGCGGTGCGGTTGGTTCATTGAGACGTAATATATCACAAGCCAAGTTAGATGCACCGCTTGAGCAGGCATTGCGGGATATTGAGTTCAGGTTCCAGATACAGCCTGGTTTGTTAGCTAATGCCCTTGTAACCCCGGAAGCTACTATTACGGGAGGCGGACCGAGTCTTTTCAGTCAAGCAGCCCCGTTGATAGGTACTGTTACAGGAGCAGTTATAGGCGGAAAAACAGGAGCGACTATAGGAGCGGAAGCTGGGAAATTCGCTGGTGAGGCAGTAGGATAATATGACTCTTTAGTTTGGCAGTGAAATTTAAGGGAAAAAATCATGGCTATAGATTTAACTAATCCGCAAGGTAAATTCGGTGGTAGTTTTCAATCTGCCGCGGGACTGCTCAAAGATATAGGCAGAATAGAGGGAATGCGGCGTGATCGCCAGACACTTGACCGGTTCATATTGGCTAAAGCTGCTAACCCCGGGGCTTCGCAGGAGTCGATATTAGCCGATATAACTCGTCAGGGCATAGAGCTTGACCCGGGCATCGGAGGTCTGCTACAGCGGTTCTCAGGCGGCCTGCCGGAAGGGCAGGGGTCCGTCTTATCGCAATTGCAGGCTCAGACGGTACAAACGCCGTTACAGCGTGCTCAGACGGAGGCGACGAAGGCTTTGGCTACGCAGCGACGGGAAGGCAAGCCCGCATTCAAGAAAACACCTGTACAGACGCAACGGGACAAAGATATTAAATTTCTTGAAACTCAGGGCAAGAAACAGGACGATGGTAAAGAGGTAATTGAAGCACAATTGGAAGAGGCCAGAGCCAGATTGAAGGCGTTACCGGAAGGGACACTTTTCCCGATTGAATTAAATCCCGACCTTGCTACTAAATTTGAAGGTTTTGTAAAGAAGTTGAAGGACAAGAGGATTATTCGTAAGAAGAGGATATTAGGTTTCAGCGATAAGGTTTTCGGCCAGGAAGCGTTTGATGCGGCTCTTGAGGAGGCTATAAATGAGGGTCTCAGGGACGGCATTAACCCTGTAGACATGGAAGCGGCGTTCCGTGAATGGTGGAACGCACAGGCTGATGCCGACAAAGACAAAGCATTCCAGGAGTTTCAGCGGATAGAGGCTCCTGCTGTTGTCAACCCCGCCGCTTCCGCCGCTCCAACAAGGCAGCAAGGTGAATCGATAACCGGTTTTGAGGCCAGAACGGGCATATAATGGCAACGATAGTGCAATTACAATCTGCCGGCTTCACTGACGAAGAGATACAGGGTCATGTTTCTACAAAGAGTCAGAGTTTCCTGCAAGCTGGTTTTTCTCAAGAGGAAATAGATACGCATTTCGGCATATCCGCTCAGACGCCCCAGATTGCCCCAGAATCGACACCACGTACTTTTGGCGGCGAATTTGCTAATGCTCTAAAACGTGGCGGACTTAACGTTTTGGTTGGGGTAACGGGTACTATAGCCGAATTCCAACGTCCACCAGAGGATATAGGATCGCAACAAAGTAATCTTGGCGTTATTTCGGAAATAATCTCTAAAAAACTAAAAACAATTTTAGCTGAACCTGTTTTAACTCCAACTAAATTAGAAGGGCTAAAAGGTAAGCAAAAAGCCGGATTATTCGTTGCTAACGCTGTAGGCGAAGCGTTGCCTTTTACGCTTGCGACAGTAGCCGCAGCTTTGCTTGGTGGGCCTGCTGCTGCCGGTGTAGTAGCTTTTAGTGTTGAAGGTGAACAAGCATTTCAGGAAGCAATTGACGCAGGAGCAACGAGAACAGAAGCTAATATTGAAAGAGTTGTTGTTGGCACTATAAACAGTGCGTTAGAATTATTGCAAGTTGATGAGATCGTTAAATTTTCCGGTGTAGGTAAAACTTCTGTTCGAGCAATAGTCAAAGCAGCAAAAGATAAATCTCTCAAGAAAATAGCCAAAGAAAGCGGAAAACTTACTTTGGCAGGATTAAAATCTTCAATTAAAGAAGGCGTCCAAGAGGCGTTACAGGAAACAACATCTGTATTGGCCCCGAAAATAACGGGCCGCGATACAGTGCCGTTGAATGAAGCAATACAAAGAATAGGACAATCTTTTCTTGGTGGTGCAGTTGTAGGGCCGATACTTAGTGGCGGGGTAAGTGTTTTTCAGGGTGAAGGCGGTGTTCAGGTTATCGATAAGGAAGTTGCTGATAATATTCAAAATAGAGTAGAAGAATTCGCAAAGCAGAATCCAAACCGTGATGTAATACAGGACGAATCTGTTTTGGAGTCTATTATTCAGGAAGCAACCGGCAAACCCGACATCAGCCCTATCACCGGCAAACCTGTTGTACCTGTTTCGCCGGAGGTTGCAGCAGAACTAACAGCCAAGCCAGAGGCGATTACAGAGGGGAAGGGGTTGGCGGAGACAAAAGAAAGAGGGAAAGAGTTTAAGACTGGCAAGCCTGTTACTTTTGAGTTTATTCGCAACACTGAAAAAGCTCCTGACATGGGGTCAAGGTTTCAGCAGGACATAGAGCCTGCCGGTAGATTCATGCAAACTAAACCGAGCACGTTCAAAGAGGGCATTCCAAATTTAGTGTCAGGAGAGATAACATTTGAATCACCCTTAGTAATTGAGTTTAACACAGGTACGGAAAAAACAGCGTTTGATGAAAACAACTGGAAAGCGAGGCTCTCGGAATCTTTTGACAATAAAACAGGGATAGAACTTTCAAAAGCCATTAGGGGCGCAGGATTTGACGGAATAGTAACAATAGGCCAACATGGAGAAACTACTGAAATTGTTGATTTGACAGGCATTAAACCCCCCGCCGAGGCGGTTACAGAGGGGAAGGTGGGACCTGAGTTTTTATTTCACGGAACAACGCAAGGGGCGGCGTTAAATATTCAAAGAGAAGGGTTGAAAACAAAAGTGGTTGCGAAAGGCGTAGAGCAGGTGTCTTTAAGCGAAAACATTTTAACTGCTGAATCCTTTGCGAATCGCAAAAGTCCAGGTCGAGAAGTTTTGTTACGAATCAAAAAAACACCTGCTATCACTGTGGACGAAAGAATTGTGCCACGTAAAGGTAAATTAGATTTCAAATCGCTTAACGATATACCTATTAAAAATATAGAAGTCCGTACACCTGATGGCAAATGGATTCCCTTGCGGCAATTTGATTTAATTACAAAAGAAGTCATTACCCCCGCCCCCACAGCAGAGGAAGGCAAAGTGATCGTCCCTGAGCAAATAGGAGAAGGCAAACCATTTAAGCCCGTGAGCAAAAAAGGACCTGGCCTGACAAAAGCTGAGCGGGAAACATTAACCACAGAACAACAACAGAAATTAAGGTTCAAACAAACGGAAGGTGAGAGGGTGGGGTTCAAAGTGGGCCAGAAAGCAGCTCGTGAAGAAGGGCGTAGAAAAATAAAAGAGTTCCAGTTGGCTTCAAAATTAACAGACAAGAATCGAGCTGACGCTCTTGACGTTGTAAGGGAATTTGTGCCAAAAGAAAAACAGTCCGTGTTTACCAAAAGAATCCTCCAGGCCAAAACATCAAAGAGAGTTGACCGAATAACACAGGCGATAGAATTATTTATCGAGAAGGCGGAAAAGAAAGCGGTAGTAAATGAATTCAAAACATTTTTATCGAAAACAAATAAAGAATTTCGACGAGGCGAAGTAAGATTAGGCAAACTTCCTTCTGATATAAGAGATAGGGTTTTGAGTATTGTTGATGAATTTGACCCCGCCAAACTGTCTGAGACTAAAAGGCGGCAACTTGAGAGCAGAGATAGGTTTATAAAAAGGGTGTCGGGTACAGTAGCAAACGCGTTTGAATCATTAGAGGAATCAGCCGTTGATATATTACAAATCCCAAGTGCACGGGTCCAGGAACTCCAAAGACTTTCGAAGGCGCATATAGGTTCGCTCTCAACTGAACAGGTGAGATATATAAACGCTTCTCTTGACCACTTAATTCAAATAGCAAAAAAAAGAGGGGAGTCTAAAGAGCGGGCACGTTCTGAAAGAGTGGCGAAACAAGTAAATACGGCACGGCAGGAAGTATCGCAAAAGGGTAAAGAAGAAGGTGTCATAGAACTACCTAAAGGCGTTGCTGGGCATTTTGGTAAGGTTTTCGTTCAGGGCCAATCATCTATAAGGACTATGACGGGCCGAGCAACAAGCAAAGAAAATAAAGCAACGATGGACTTGTTAGTCGAGAAAATACAGAACGCAAAAAGAGATGAACACGCTATTATAAAAGAATTTTCTGAGGCATCAACAAAAGCCATTGACAAGGAATTGGATTTTACGGAAAAAGATTCCGCGAAATTTGATGAGTTGGTTAGCATAAAATTGGGGGGCAAAGCATTTAAGATTGACATTGATAATTTGTTTTCGGTTTACATGGCAATTAAGGCAGACGGAAACCTGAGACAATTACTGAAAACTAAAGGGCTTAACATAGTTGTAATTAAGCGAAACCCAAAGTTGTTAAATATTATTAAATCTAAAAAGCGGATTATTACTGGAACCCCTCAACTTTCAGAGTTGAGAGAGGTTGTTAAAATAATAGAAGCAATTCCAAAATTCAAAGAACTCGCAGAGACAACATTTAGGTTAAACAAAGACGTTGTGTCTCCTAAGGTTAATGAGACTTCAATTGCTTTCCAAAACTTCCCGCTTGCTCGCAAAGATAAGTATTGGCCCCAACCAAGAGTTACTGCTTTGAGCATAGAAGGCAAGTCAACAGATGTATCTGTCGCAATAGAACAGCAGGGTATGTTTTTGCCGAAAAAAGGTGGAACCGCCCCGCTTCTTATCAGGCCATACAGAAGTCAATTTGTGAATATTTTACAAACAAGTGCGCAATTTTCGGCTTCTACGCTTCCGATGAGAGACGCAAAATCGTTACTCGGTGATAAAAAATGGCAAGATAAAATGAGAAAAATGGGCAGGGGCGCAGAACTGAAAGGCATTATAACAATGTTTCGCAGAATGCAGGGTCTTTCAACCGATAAAGCATTTGTTGACCTTGCGGGAGCAAAGTTGTTGAATAATTTCGGTAAGTCCGTTTTGAGTTTAAGGTTGTCCGGTTACGGCGTACAAGTCGCAAGCGTGCCCGCGGCGTATGAATTTATTGAACCAAAACACTTCAAAACTACAGAGAAAATCCGCAAAGCCGCGATAATTCCAAAAAAAGATATCCAGGAAATGACCGATTTGTCTCCGACATTATGGGTGAGGTGGAAAGCTAAACAATTTAATTATGTTACCGGGGGTGTCGCGGCCCAACACTCTTTCAACAATATGATATTGGGAAAAACGCCTTTGCTTGATAAATTCCTGAATCAATATACATGGGGAGACCAAAAAGCAATTAAAATGATATTCGACGCCGCGCAAAATAAAGTTGCGACGGAACAGGGCCTTAAAAAAGGAACCAACGAAAACAAGGAAGCGGCGATAAAAGAAACTGAACGTGCATTAGAAACTCAGCCTAATTGGGATATAATTTACAGGAGTCCATTAACCTCAAGCCCGAACGTATTTTTGAGGGGGTCGTTGATGTTTCAAGCTGCCCGTAATGCCCAAATGAATGTACTTATGAGGTCAATTGACGATTTCAGTAAAGACAGGATAAGTGCTGGTGAAGCGGGCAGGAGAATGAGCGGCGTGTTATTAGCTAATATTTCAGTCGCAATAGTGAAAAGGCTTTTGAAATTTGGCATCAAGGCATCTATATTTGGATTGATATTTATCTTAGGAGATGAGGAAGAAAAAGAAGCTGCGGTTGGTGCGATCGCAAAAGAAGGACTAAAAGATGTTTCAAGGCTTCCGCAGGATACAGTAATCAATTTGATTGGACTTCCTGCGTTTGGAAATATTCCTGCGGCTATTGCAAACGAAACTCTTCGGAGTTTCAAAAAACCGGCTTCGACTTTCAGGAAGTTAGCAGACATACGAACAGGTAATTTTTTTGCGGATCTCACTTTAGACGCTACCTCTATAGGGGTTAGTGCAGGGGCCTTGGGTAAACACTTATTAACGCAGGAGAAAATCAGTTCAGGTCCGAGACGAGGTCGGTTGAAATGGCGAGACGATGCCGAGAATGTTTCTTTAGGGATTGCGGAATTGATAGCAATAAGATATGGTTTGCCACTGGCCGCACCTAAACAGGAGCTATTTTTTCAAACAAAAGCAGCGTTGAGGGCTGTAGAACCCAAAAAAACACAGCGAACAGTAATACAATCGACAGGTAAATAAGGAACAACATCATGGCAAAAGAACGAAACGGTATTATAAAAATATTAAGTATTGTAGTGGGTCTGCTTGTAATATTCGCGTCCGCGGTTGCAGGGTGGGTTACTATGGACAAAGATATTGAAGCAGTAGAAAAAGATGTCAAAGTCCATATGGCTCAAGCTATACGTCTTGGAACGGACGGTTGTTATCCTGCCCAGGCAAATAAATTCGAATTGGTAGGTGTCAAGAAGGATATTAGTGTAATCCAGTCTGATATTGAAGGAATCCGGTTAGAACAGCGAGAAGGTTTCAAAGAGATATTGAGCCGGCTACCGGAAAAATGACAAAACTTACTGATAAAATTATTGTGGAGAACGAACGGCTTCTGCAGGAAAATAAAAAGTTGAAGGAAATCATTTGCTCTCTCAAAAACCAACTTCGTCAGATGCTCATTGAGGCGAAGAAAAAATAGTTCTCATAATCTCCCTCCTTTGAACTCGTTGTTGGCAAGGGCCGGCAGCGAGTTCTTTTTTTAGAAAAACAAAAAATATTTTGCGTTGTAAGTCTCTGTCGTTACTGTGTTTACTGTTTTTCTGAAAAATTCTTCAAAGATTTCCACTTGACAAACCGAAATGAACAGTGTAAATTTTGTTTACTGAAAGTGAGATAAAAAATAATGGCAATGGACACTAAGCTAATAAGGGTCGACGAAAAGACGTGGCTTATCATCAGGGCTGAGGCTATCAGGTTATCAGGTCAAAAAGGGATGGTTATATCTATGACCAAGGTACTTCGTCAGTTCGCCAACAAACTAAACAAACGGCATGGTCTTTTGAAAGGATAACGCAATTTTAAGGAATAATAATGGAGCATACAAAAGATGAGTGGAAGACAATAAGGTGCCACGATGGATTTTGTGTTTTTACTGGCTTTGCTTACATTGCTGGGCCGTTTGAGTTTGATGAAGTTCCTAATAATATCGTCAAATGCCGGAACGAACATGACAGACTCCAAGCTAAAGCTGACCTTTTTGATGAGTTGGTGGATGTGGTTAAGGGGCTTGTGAAAGAAGCCGATGATGGTTCCGCACTTTTTGACGACCCTGCTCCAGATTCTATTTTCATAAAAGCTGAAAAAATTCTTGACAAAGTCAAGGAACTTACCGCCTGTGCCGAGTGAAACAGGATAAAACCGATGCCGTTAGCTTTGGGATGGCCCATCGCAACAACGGGCTTGGGCGGTATTATATTTTAGGAGATTAAAAATGTTACTAACAGCAAAAGAGATTGCGGATAAGTTAAAACGTCCGGTCGATTCCGTCCGGTATGCCTTGCGGAAACTACAGGAGTGTCGGATGATTAGTATGCAAAAAAAGGGTAATACGTGTCTTTATAAGACCGGGGTTGTCAAAAAAGTTCGGGACTTTATCCGGGACGGGCGGTTTAAATGAGACCAATAGAATTTAGAGGCAAACGAGTTGATAATGGTGAGTGGGTTGAGGGGGATTTATGGCAACCAATTAGGTCAACTCAATGTTGCTTTATCCTTAGGACAGACAATAAGTCCGAAGTCATCCCCGAAACAGTAGGCCAATGTGTCGGGCATCCACATACTAAAATGTTTGCAGACGATATTGTCCGAGAAGATATTACTCCTATGCACGCTGAAGAAAAGATTTTCCGTGAGGGTGTTATTACATGGAAAGATTTTAAGTGGGTATTACATGAAATAAACGGCACGGGTTATACAGAATTACGTGCCTTTGACCAATATGAAGTAATCGGCAATACCAGCGATAACCCAGAATTACTGGAGACTCAAAATGACTAAGCAATGGATGGCGTTTGTCTGGTTTGTGATTATTGTCTGTGGGGGCGCAGGATTGATTCTAAGCCTTCAAAATTCCGAGGGTGCAATCGTCCTGAGAAACGCCGTTCGGCTAAAACAGCCTACGTTTGAGCAGCTTCTGGACGCAATAGAGCAAGTTGAGAGCGGCGGGGACAGTTCAGTGGTCGGAGATTTTGGAAAAGCAGTTGGCAACTTCCAGATATGGCCGATTTACGTTAAAGATGTTAATCGGATATTAGGTGTAGACAAATTCACCCTTGCCGACAGGTGGGACACGGTCAAGTCGAGAGATATGGTAAGGATATATCTCAAGCATTACGCATCGGAGGCACGTCTTGGCCGTGAACCCACTTTAGAAGATATGGCAAGGATTCATAATGCTGGCCCGAACGGCTACAAAAAAGATTGCGCGAAACCTTATTGGCGGAAAGTCAAAGCCAGATTGAAGGCAAAATGAAAGTGAGGATAGATTATGAAATTATTAACCAGTTCACAAATAAGACATCATGCTACTACGCCATGTAAAGCATTGAATATCTCAATTAAGCATTGGCAACAGCTTGTAGAAATGCCCGCAAAAGAATTAAGAAAAAGCGACAAGACAGAACTTCTGGGTCAGAGGGTTTGTGGGCTTTGTTGTTATTATACAGATTGCCTATCATGTGTCCTTAAAAATATTGGCAAAGAGTGCCTTAACAGTAATAGCCCATATCACTTAGCACTGGGCGCATTAGAGCTTTGGCGTGATGGAGAAACAACTATTGATTGTTTTCGCAAAGAGGCCAAAAAAATGGTAAAGATATTGGAGTCGTTAAAAGGTAAAGCGGAGGGTATTTAATGTTAATTAGTAGAAGAGCAAAACGGACAATTCAGCGGATGGGTGAATTGTATTCGAGATATAACTCGCTGGATTCATTTGCGAATATTTCGCCCGGAGTCGTCAAGATACAGTTAGAACTTGCTAAAAGGGAAGGTCGCTTATTCAACGCAGGGGAGAAAACATCAAACGAGATAGTCAAACTCCATGCGACTCTGAATAAGATTTGGCCGGCAAAACCGGAATTGGAGGCGGACGAAAAAATATGAAGGAAATTTCCAGAAAAATTAAAAAAAGACTTGACATTAAATCGTAAGTGTGGTAAATTGTAATTATGGCATGCAGTATACAACAATCAGATAAACCGACCGGAGGCAATTCGGGTTTACACCCATTCTGCATGCCAAACTCCGGTCGGTCTTCTTTTAAGGATTCTACCATGAAACGAATACCACTAACACAAGGGCAGTTCGCTTTAGTTGATGATGAGGATTTTGAACGAATCAATCAGCATAAATGGTACGCTTTGTGGAATTCATGCACACTAAGTTTTTATGCGGTACGGAAAAGTAAGGCTAAAAATGGCAAGCAATGTCAGATTTCTATGGCACGGCAGATTCTTGGGCTAATTCGCAGCGACAAAAAGCAAGCTGACCACAGTAACCACGATACATTGAATAACCAGCGGGTAAACTTAAGAATTGTTACACGCTCACAAAACCAATGGAACCAAAAGAAACCCAAAGGTTATACATGGCATAAGCGTGACAAAAAGTATCAAGCACAGATAGGAATAAATGGTAACCTTATATATTTGGGGCGTTTTCAATATCCAGAAGATGCTCGTAATGCGTATTTGCGAGCCAAGAAGAAGTATCATGAAATTAGTCTCAACGAATAATTAAAACAGGAGATTAGAAAAATGGAAATTGTACACGAAAAAACAGTCATTGAGTTGAATGAAGAAGAATTCTGCCACCTAAAAGGTATTTTGAATGCGTCCTGTTCTGTTTTGAACGATGCGGTGAGAAGACAAATCATACCTATTGAATATATAGACTTTGAAAAACATGAGATTCCCAAATTAAGAGATTTTGTTGAACGGTTACTTGGTGAGCTATAGTTTTTTAAGGAGATAAGATTATGCCTATCACGGCTAAACAAAGACAGGAGAGGAAGGGTTGGCTGGGGTCGTCTGATGTCTCAGCCATATTGGGCGTGGATAAATATAAGAACGCTTTTGACGTGTACTTAGACAAGACCGGCAAGGTGGTCGATGAGAATATCGAATCGGAAGTTATGAAAGCCGGGACGTATTTTGAAGATGGGGTATTGAAGTTCGCCGAAGATGAGTTAGGCCGGATTAAAACGCAGATTAACGGCGAAGCATTATTCTTCCAGGCAGTCGGTTTGCCGATAGCGTCGCACCCGGACGGCATTGTTGTTGCCGACAGTAATCCGGTCGAAGCAAAAACGTCCGGTCTGTTTGGACCGCTGATAGACGGGTGGGGAGATGATAAAACCGACGAAGTGCCTGATAATGTCTTGGTGCAGGTCCATGTCCATATGCTATGTACAGAAAAACCGCTCTGCCACATCCCAACTTTTTTAGGTGGCAGGGGCTTTGTAATGTACAAAGTCGAGCGGGATGATGAGTTAATGGACATCATCTGCGATAAATCCGCCGAGTTCTGGTATGAGCACGTCGAAAAGGACACACCGCCGCCAGACGTTATGCCGTCGCCGCAAATGATAAAACGCTTGAAGCGTGAGCCGGACAAGATTGTCGAGATACCGGCTGAGTTGGTTACGCACTGGCTTAACGCCAAAGAAATGGAAAAGGGGGCGAAGGCAACAAAAGAAGCGGCACAAACGCAACTGCTTAATGCTTTGGGGGACAGTGAAGCAGGTAGTTGTGAATTGGGCCTTTTAACATTTTTGGAGCAATCACGTAAGGGGGTTGACCTGAAAAGGCTTAGGGTAGAACGCCCCGAAATTGCTGCCGAATACATGACAGAAAGTACGTTTAGAGTAGCGAGACTAAAAAAACCGAAAAAACTTTTAATTTAAGAAGAATGGAGATGATTATGGAAAATGAAACAGGACTAAAACAGGAGATTGTACTTCAAAGACCGGCGGCGATTGCGATTGCCGAAATTGAAAGCCAGATAGCGACGGCAAAGCAGTATCCAAGGGATATAAAAGTCTTCAAGGATAAGCTAATGGCAATGGCTAATCTCGACCGGGAAACCGCTGAAGGTTGCTATTATGCAGTGCCGAGAGGCGGCAAAACAATTGACGGGCCAAGTGTCAGGTTGGCCGAGATTGCATTAAGTTGCTATGGCAATTGTGTTGCCGAAGCAGACATTGTCAACGAGGACGAAAAATATATTTACGCGATGGGGCAATGCCGCGACCTTGAAAATAACGTGTCTGTAAGGGTGCGAATCCGCCGCAAGATTACAAACAAACACGGCAAGCGATACAATGATGATTTAATCGCTGTAACCGCAAACGCTGCATGTGCGATTGCTCTGCGAAACGCTATTTTTAAGGTTGTGCCGGGTGCTTATATCAAGCCTGTATTTGATAAGGTAAAGCGTACCGCCGTAGGCGACGCCAAGAGCCTTAGCAACCGACGGGCGGAGGTATTGGAAAGATTAGCGTTATTAGGCGTAGACGAAGTACGAGTATTGCACACGCTTAATCGCAGCAACGTCGATTCGATTACATTTGAAGATATTGCAAAACTTATCGGGTTGGGCACGGCGGTATACGACGGGGACACCGAATTAGATACGGCGTTTCCGATGCCAATACCAGAGGGAGAAAAAGCGTCCGGCGTAAATGGATTAAAAGAGCGAATGAAAAGCAAAAAAGCCGAGGCTAAAAACGAAGATGCTAAGGCTGAGCCGGAAGTTGCACCTGAGCCGTCTGATAAGGATATAGAAACCAATTTTCAATTAGAGCAACAGGAGATTGAGGCTGATAACAAATTAGCCGACGAGCAGTTTGAAAAGGTAGGAACCGATGAACCTGAATCGATTGACGAGCCGGATCCGGTATTAGGCAAGCCGGATAAAAACGAAGAACAACAGGCTTTGCGGTATCTGTGCCGGGCTTGCTCTGAGGAGAATGAGAAGTTGACCGCTAAAGGATTGTGCCGAAAGTGTCTCAGTAAGAATATACTCGACCGGCGGACAAGTTGAGTTTAATTATTTAATCAGGAGAAAAGAAATGGAAGCGGATAAAATTAAAAGGGTAGCTCAGTTCCTTTTCGACAACGCCGTAACAATAGAAACAGAGTTGGCAAAAACCGAAAACTATCGGTCAATAGGGATACATCTAAATATGTTTAAGACAGATAATGCTAAAAACCTTGAGGTTGAGATGAATGTTTATGATAGCTCTCAAGGGCAGCATCAATTAAGAGGCGATGCAATCTGTTTGTATAAGTTCAAACAGTTGTTCAAACAAATAAATGAGGATTGCGGTCAGGCCCCGTTACCGAAACCTGCGAAACTAAGAGATAAACTTTAATTGGAGATAGATTATGGAAGCACTCGTGGCGTTCGATAAAATCAAAGCGGAGATAGCGAAGTATAAAGCTAAAAACGAAAGCCTGGTATTTGACTACGGAGATGCAAAAGAGAACGGTCTGGCTCGGAGCCATATCTTCAGTATGCGAAAAATGAAAACGGCTATTACCGCAGTACACAAAACAACCAAAGCGGAGGCATTAGCGGCGTGCCAGGCTATTGATGCCGAAAAGCGAACGCTGATTACTGCCGTAGACGATATGATTGAAGTCCACGCAAAGCCTATCAGGGAGATTGACGAGCGTATTAGGGCCGAATCTGAGGCAAAGATTCAAGCCGCCGAAGATGCAAAGCGCGAGGCCGAAGAAAAACGATTGGCAGAAATAGTCGCTAAAGAAGCAGAACTTGAAAAACGTCAAGCCAAGATTGATGCCGAAGAAAATCGCATCAAAACTGAACGTGAAAAACTGGAAGCCGAGATCGAGGCGAAACGTCGTGAAGCAGAGGCCCGCAAGCAAGCCGAAATCGACAAACAGGAAGCTCTTGCAAAAGCCGAAGCTGACAAGCAAGATGCTATAAAAGCTGAGCAGGAAAAAGCACGCAAGGAAGCAGAGGCAAAAGAGGCGAAGATTGTAGCTGAAAAAGCGGCGGAGTTGAAAGCTAAACAGGAAGCAGAAGCGGTAGAGAAAAAGCGTATCGCCAACAAGAAACATCGCGAAAAGATTAATACAGAGGTGATTGGTATTTTTGTTGATTCCTATATGGATAAGGGACCGGCTACGAAACTTGTCAACGAAATATCACGGGGGACATACCCCTCATTGTCAATAAACTATTAAGGCGATAGCTCCGGCAGGTATGCGTAAGTGCTGTAAATCCTGTCGGCGGCCTTTGTAAGGGATTATTATGGCAAAAACAAATTGTTATAACTGCGAAAACGTAAGCCGTGAAAACAATATCTGGTTTTGCAAATTAACAGGCAAAGACATTATGCCGACTGAATCAAAATTGAAATGTAAGAATTATAAAAAGGAGAAAGGCACAAACTCCCATAAACTTAAACCAGAAAGGAAACTAAATCAATTTATTTTATTTTAGGAGTAACACTATGAAAGTAACACAAATTGCGGAAGTAGCACATGAAACAAACCGAGTATATTGTAAAGTTATTGGTGCTTTTAGCCAAATACCGTGGGACGGCGCACCAGATTGGCAAAAAGAAAGTGGTATTAAAGGTGTGCGGTTCAGCCTTGATAATCCCAATGCTGACCCTTCTGCCCAACACGTTGCTTGGCTAAAGGATAAGTATGCCGACGGCTGGAAATATGGTGAAGTTAAAGACCCGGAGAAGAAAGAACATCCTTGTTGTATGCCTTATGAAGAATTGCCGGAATCACAGCGTGTTAAAGATGCTTTGTTCGTAGGTGTAGTTAGAGCACTAAAAGTATTACTTTGACATTTCGTAAGGACTTGCCGGAGTACCTGAATAACCACGGCGTGTTCGTGTTTGAACCTTTCATGTAATACCCGTGCCGGTGCGGGAAATCGCCGGCATTTTACAAGTTCATGATCCCGTCGGCGGCACTGCGTGCGGTGTCGGGTAAGAGTCCGAGGGTGTGTGTCAGGTGGGGAATCTGGCCCGACGGGAATTTTTAAGAAAGGAAAAATCTTTTAGAAAGGAAGAATTATGGCAGCAACAACAGAAATGAATGACGGCAGTAAATTTTTACAGCTTTTTGGACAAGAAGAAGAAAAGGGTGAAACTTTAGAGCAGTTTACCGAACGGAAAATAGAACACGCTCAGAAAAAGCTAAGAGACCCGGAGGTAAATAAATACTTCCAAATCAAAGTTGGTCGAAACGACCCGTGCCCTTGTGAAAGTGGCAAAAAGTTTAAGAAATGTTGCTGGGGCAAAATCAACCAGCCAGAATTTCAAATCGCAACTGCCGATGGAGCTACTTCTATCCGCAGAGAAGGTTCTGGGAGATTAACCATCAAAGATGTTCCACCCTCGCAAGAAGCAAATATGATTTGAAAAGTTAATAATCCCGTCGCCGGGTGCGGGTACAAAAACCCGGCATTATTTGAAATAATATATTTTTTATTGACATTCTCTAATAAGGTTGATATTCTGATGATATGCTATGTAGGAAAAACAAACTCAAACAGGTCTTCCGGGGGCAATTCGGGTTCACGCCCCTCCTGCATAGCAACCCCGGTTGGCCTTTTATTGGAGAATACCATGAAAAAGATACCGCTTACACGGGGCCAATTTGCTTTAGTTGATGATGAAGATTTTGGCTGGTTGAATCAATGGCATTGGTGTGCTCACCGAAATCGAAACCCAAATGGCAATCTTTATGCTGTTGGGAAACTCGGTTCAATGCACCGTGTGATTATGAAAGCAAAGCCAAAACAAATATTAGACCACAAGAATAGAAATAGCTTAGATAATCGACGTATAAATTTACGATTCTGTACATTTAGCCAAAATCATCAAAATAAAATTTCAAAAAGAAAATCAACTTCAAAATACAAGGGAGTGTCTTGGTTTAAGCCGACAAAGAAATGGTGTGTACACATTTGCCTCAAAAGAGATAAGTGTATCGGTTATTTCGACAACGAAGCGGATGCAGCAAAGGCCTATGACAAAAAAGCAATAGAATTATTTGGCGAATTTGCATTACTGAATTTCCCAAACGAGGTAACTAATGAATAAAGCTGAATTTCTTGAAAGATACACGGACACGGTTAATTGCTGCGATTGTCTGAACTTTATGAGGCAAATGCCGGATGGCTGCGTGAATTTGGTGGTTACGAGTCCACCGTATAATATCAAGAAAGACTATAAAGGGTACAAAGACGATAAGCCATGGGCTGAATTTGTGGATTGGTTTCAGGTGGTTTTTTCAGAATCATGGAGAGTGTCAGGTGGTAACATTGTTATGGTTATAGGAACCCATAATAATTTACAATTTTACACAAAAATAAGAGGATTGGCGTGTTTGGCCCAAAACTGCAAATTGATTTATATGCCTACTTGGTCTATTGTGAATCCCATAGAATTAGCAGTGTATTGTTACAAGGACAATTCGGGATGGTCAAAAAAACATATAATGCCTCTTGTTTGTAATGGTACTATTGCGACATATATACCCACTATGGTTGGCAAAGCGGACACAGAAAAATTACATCCCAACCATCCCTGTTCTTTTCCTATAAGATTTCCAAGGATATTTATTAACGGGCTAACCAACAAAGGCGATACTATATTTGACCCTTTTCTGGGGTCTGGCACAACGGCCGTTGCCGCTTGGGAATTTCGCCGCCACTATATAGGCTGTGAGATAAGTAAACAGTATGTTGATATCGCAAACAAAAGAATCGAGGCGGAAAAAGAAAAATATAAATTATTCCCAGAATAAACCTTGACATACGGGGAGGGGTGAGAGAGACTGCGTATATGCTACGATTAGGATCACAATCTAATGAATTCCAAACAAAACCAGAGGCCGGTATATCAAATCTTCGTGATTCTGATTGTAGCAGCCGGTTCTCTGGTTATTTTTGAGGCGTACTATGGCAGAATTAGAAGAGTTGTCTGATATTGACCGTCAAAAAATTGCATACCGACTTTTAGGAAATATCGACCGATGGCAGGAAATAGACTCAATTACAGGGGAATTCAATGAAAAAGGGGACAGCGATGGCTAAGCGATTTACGGATAAAAATAAATGGACGGATGAGTGGTATTTATCATTATCTAATGATGACCGAATCGTTTGGGAATACATATTAGATACCTGTACTATTGCAGGGAGACTAAAAAAGAACTTCAAACTCTTAAACTTCTGCTGCAATGTAGATTATGAGGAAAAACAACTACTCAAAGTTTTCGATAGTCGTCTATTAGATAAGGGAGGTTTTTATTTTATACCAAAATACCTCAAGTTTCAGTACGCTAAGGGGCTTAATTCGCAAAAACCAGCAATCGTTTCGGTACTCCGGCGGAAAAAGAGAGATGTATAAAATAAACGAATGGGACAAACGGTACGAAGTAAGCTCAAAAGGCAGGGAGCCTAAAGACGGCGACGATCTCAGGGCCGGGCCGCTTCAATATGTTCGCCTAAAAGTGTACGGACACCGGCAAGGGACGGGTTTTCGCAGATTACAGCTAAAAGCAAAAGACAAAACGATGGAGATTTTCGGGATTTTCTGTAAATTTCTGGAAATTGCCGGAAACCAACGGCGGGGGTTACGCGGCGAACTGCTTAACGAGAAGGATAAACCCGCCTCAATAGACGATTTGGCGTTTATTTTGGGTGTTCCCGCCAAACAAGTTTCGTATGCTCTCGATATATTGTCGAGTAAAGATGTCGGCTGGCTTATAAACACAACTCAACATAACTCAACTCAACTCAACTCAACACAAGCGTCCGGCAAACGCCGGAAACGCCCGGAAACTTCCGGAAATTCTGTTCTTTTTGAAAGATTCTGGCAAGCCTATCCAAACAAAAAAGCACGGGCTGAGTGTATCCGAGTATGGACTTCGCCGACGGGTAAATTCGGGCAGATATTAGGGGGACGTAAGCCGGACGAAAAACTGGTAGATGAAATGCTTGAGGCGATAGAATGGCAGAAAAGCACGGATGGGTGGAAAAAAGACAAGGGCCGGTTTATACCGTACCCGGCAACATGGCTAAATCAGGGTCGATGGCAGGACAAACCAGTAGAAGAACCTAAACAAAAGGTATCACATCATGGACGTTAATAGAAAAGAATTATTTTCATTAGAGGCTGAGTGTGCCGTTTTGGGGTCGATGATATTAGACCCTGCGTGTATTGAAAAGGCGATGATACTGCTTACCCCAAATGATTTTTGGTTCCCGCAAAACAAAATCATATTTAGTACTTTGCTTGCGGTACACGATAATATCGGTTCGGAAGCGTGTCTGGTTGTTATTCGAGACCACCTTAAAAAAACAAAGCAAATGAAAGAGATTGGGGGCGTTAATTATTTAGTTAAGTTGGCCGAGACAACGCCGTCAGCAGCAAATATAAAGTATTATGCCGAGATCGTTAAAGAGTTTGCGGAGAAGCGGGCAATCCACTTACATTTAGACGAGGCTGTTCGGGCGGTCGGCGAAGCGGCTACTCCAGACGATAAAATTGCGGCGATACAAGAATTGGCCGGTAAGGTTCATGTTGATATAGCAAAAGATATTACAGTGATAAAAGACCACTTAGAAGATGCTCATAAAGCTATGTATGATAGGCGGGACTGTGTGTATTCTGGCTTTCGGGAGATTGACAATATCGTATCTGGCTATGAGGGCGGGGATATTATTATTATTGCCGCAAGGCCGTCAATCGGGAAAACATCACTGGCTATTTCGATGGCTGTCAATATGGTTAAGGCGGGTAATCCTGTTTTGTTTTTTTCTTTTGAGATGACGAAGTTGCAATTAGTAGAGCGGATTATAGCGTCGGAGTCTGAAGTATCGGCGTATCGGGCTAAGATGGGAAAGTTGAGCCAAGACGAAAAAGACACGATGAGTGAGGGAATGAATCGTATCTATTCCGGCGATTGGCCGCTATATTTTACAGACTACGGGGTTAATAATTTACAATATATTTTATCAAGGATAATGTCCGAGCAGCGGGCACATAAAATAAAATGTGTTTTTATAGATTATCTGCAAATGATGAGAACCGGTAAAAAGGCACAATCCAGGAATTACGAGATCGGCGAGATAGTTGACTTCTTAAAAACGGTAGCGAAAAGATGCGACATACCAATAGTGTTATTATGCCAGTTAAATCGGTTGGCGGAGTCCCGAGAAGACCGAAAACCAAGAATAAGCGATTTAAGAGATTCCGGCGAAATTGAACAGGTGGCGGACGTAGTTTGCTTATTACACAGGGAGGGCTATTACAATCCCGCCGCAGGCGATGAGGCATTGATATTAGTGCCCAAACAGAGACGAGGCCCGGTTGGTAGTGCTACAATAATTTTTAAGAAACACTTAGCGAAGTTTATAGAGGCGTAAAATGAAAATAATTCCACTGACATTTAGGAAAGGACAGAAGTGTAAAATGAAAACAATAATAGTAATAGTATTTGTTTTGTTGTTTACCGCTGGCTGTCAGCAGCGAAACTTGACCTGGACTCCAACACCAGAGGAATGGGCCTCTATGACTTTTGAGCAGCGTAATGAGTGGTCAGCGAATGAAATGAGGGCACGTCAAACCCACGATGAGTTCTGGCAGAGACATGTGCAAGGCTTGCGACAAATCAAAGTACCGGAACGGGAAGTTACAATAATACCAACTTATCAATCCGCACCCAGCTATAACCCGTATACCGAAGAAGAAATTTATTACGGACGCAAGAATCGGGAATATTTGTTTAGGATAAAACCTCTCCCTTATAGGTGAAAAAAGAGTTAGCCACGCAGGAAAGGACTGAGGAGTAAAATGACAAACGAAACCAAACATCTTTACACGGTCATAGGGCAATTACAGATAGCGTTTCCGTGGATGATTGAAAGTATAACTCATAAAGCCGATGAGTTATTGGATGGTAACTATTCCGATGAACTCAAACATGCTATAGCTGCGGGTGAGCTTCTTGAAACCGTGGACGTGCCGGAGGAATTGAAGTAATGAGAGTAATGACTGAATACGACTACCATTATGTAATTGCAGGCCCCCCACAGCCTCAGCTTCGGCACAGGGCAAGGTTAGTTGTGTATAAAGACAAAAGGAAAAAGAGCTTTATCAGTATGTACGATGATCCAAAGTCAGCCAGGGAGAAAAAGCATATTGCGATGCTGATAAAGAAATCTGCGCCTGAGATATTATTGGATTGTCCCCTGCGGGTCGATCTGATTTTTCACATGCCGAGACCTTTGGCTCATTACGGAACCGGCAGCAACCGTTTCAAACTCAAACCATCGTCGCCAAAACTGCACACAAAAAAACCAGACAAAGACAATCTTAGCAAGTTGCTCATGGACGCGCTCACCGGCGTAGTGTGGCGCGATGATTCGATAATCTGTGATGGTAGGATAATCAAACGGTACACGGAACGTCCACGTACTGAAATCTTTATTAAATTATTAGAAGAAGCGAAGGAGAAAGAATTATGGTAAAGAAAAACGAGTCGAAAACAGAAGCGCAACCCATAACGATGGAAATTCTGGAGACCGAAATAATGGACGGAGCTGAGCTTGACGCGGCGGATAAAATAATTGCTCATCTGGAAGGCAGACTGGAATGTGTAGAAACACGGCTTGAGCAGTGTCGATGGATACCTGTGAGTGAGAGGTTGCCGGACAATAGTAAAAGGGTTGAAGTGTTTTACTTAAACACGTATGGTAAGAAACGAGTTACCTGCGCCGAGCATATTGCCTACTGGTCAGTGTTGGCAGAAGATTTTTTGAGCGATGAGTGTAACGAAAGTTTCTATGAAAGTGAATATGATAAAGAAAATGATGTTTTTTGGACACCGGAAGGTTGGTATGAAAGCAATTATCACACCGATATGAATATGTTTATTTCTGATAAAATACTTTTGTGGAAGCCAATCATTTTACCAACGGAGAGCAAAGAATGATTAACGTGTGGCTGTATAAAGCAAATAAGACAGATAATTCATCGCTTGACGACCTGATTGCAGGTTGGACTAAACCGTTCAATAAAGGCACTCCGCCATATTCTCATGCTGAGATAGAAAAAGATGGAGTATGTTTTTCGGCAACATTGCGTGATGATAGTACAGGGACACGAATGGAATTAGCCGAAAAGGTATTAAGGAACATCAAGCGATGGCATAGATATACAAAACAATTCACGCCAGAAGAAGAACAAGTCATGTGGGATAGGGCATTAAAGATACTCGGCAGGCCCTACGCTAAAGTATGCTTAGTCGTTTCTTTCCTAATGCCTTTTGGATGGTTGGGCACGAAAATAGCAATTGCCTTGAATCACTGGTATTGCTCAATGTGTGTGTACTATGTCATTACAGGCAAAATCATCAGAATATCACCGCGCAAATTGAGCCGCTGGTTAATTAAAAATGGTTGGATTAAAATAAGCAGCGGAAATAATTTTGTCAATTAGGGGCTCATAAAATGGACATATTATCAGATGATTGCGATCAGTGTAAACTTTGCGGCCGGCACAGAGACCGATCCGGTAAAATGTCGATATGCATGTATTGCGGGTGGGGTGTCATTGCGTGTTTCGCACTTATCGGCTTTGCAATGTTCGGTTTCGGTTATTGCTGTTGGTGGGTGTTTAAGCTGATAGCTACTTTATTTTGAGCCCTGAGCCCTTGTCCGTCAGCCCCTGACCCCTGAAATACTACGCTGCTCAGCGAGCCTGCCGCTAAAATCTGATTTTGGTATAATTGTACCCCCAGAATTTTGACGGCTTAGAATCAATCCTGCGGCTCCTGACGCAATATCCTTGCATACACGCTTTTGCGTAAAAAAAATTCACAAATATGAACATTTCCCTTGACTTCTACGTAAAAGCGTTATTTAATTCACCCATGAGCGTTAAAAAGGTTAAAAAGAAACGCAAACGCAAGAATTCAGTAGCAGGCAAAGACTCAGGGGGCCGTCCACGACGAGAGTGGACACCAAAACAAATAACCCAAATGGAGCAATACGCTTTCGAGGGATGCCAGACCGGCACTATCGCTGAATTGATGGGCGTACCCAAGACAACACTTGAAGACAATGTCGGTATCCGGTCAAAATTGACGAAAAAGCGGGCTGAGAGAAAACTTGACCTCCGTCAGCATCAAAATGAAGCCGCAAAAGACAAGAATCCCGCCCTATTGATTTTTCTTGGCAAAAACGTGTTAGGCCAGGCTGATAAACACGACCATGAGCTAACCGGTAAGGACGGCGGCCCGATACAGACTCAAATCGTGGATTTTGAGGTGATTAGTAATAACAATGATACCAAATAAGACATTTCTGGATCGCCTAGGTGGGCATGAGTTAGAGGTTTTACAGGCCTTTGACCGCAAAGATTCTGTTGCTTCGTATTTCATGCTGGAATGGCACAGGCGGGCCTACAAGACCACGCTTGCGATAAACTTACTGGTTAGGGAGTGTTGCAGGTATCCGAAGTCGAAGTTCGTCTACGTCGCACCTACGCAGATATGGGCCAGGAACATCGTTTGGGATGACCCTGAAATGCTTTGGGGTTCGTTGCCTTCTCAATCAGAATTCCCGCACGTAGTTAATAAACAGCGGATGTTAATCACTTTCGCTAACGGTTCGATGTTGAAGATCGGCGGGTCAGATGAGCCTGATAGCCTTCGCGGGATTGATGCTGACGGGGTTGTGTTCGATGAATGGGCGTTGCATAAGCCTGAGATATGGGGCGAGGCGTTCCGGCCAATAATCGCAGGTTCGAAGAAACCCGGCCACAGGGCACGGTGGGCGATGTTCCTTTATACGCCGAAGGGTCAGAACCATGCGACGCAGATGTTCAATGTCGCTTCGTGTGTGGAGTCTGAGGCTCAGTTGCCGGAGAACGGGCAGGCGGCGAAGATGAAACCTCGTTGGTTTGCCAGTCGTTTGATTGCCGACAAGTCTGGTATTATACCACGGCTCGAGCTGGATGAAATGTTACAGGAAGTAGCCGACGGTACAATAACGCAAGTGCAGTACGATCAGGAAATGCAGTGCCGGCGTATTACAGAAGAAGAGCGAACACTTATTACTTCATCTTTGCTTGACCGGCTGAACTCGGTCAACTGGGATTCTGTGCGGATAACTCAGCCGGAGTCCAGGAAGATTGTTGCAATAGACCCTGCGTTCGGCGGCGATATATGTAAGCTGACCGGTTTCGATAACGGCCGAATTATTGACGAGAAGCGGGTCAACTGGACAATGACGCACGAGGTTGTGTTTGAGGCGAAAGAAATGGCTCGTCGCATTGAAACGAAGAACTTTATTGTCGACTGTATTGGTAACGGCAAAGGTGTTTCAGACGGCCTCAAAATAGATGCTATGAGGTATCACGTTCAGGCGTTCAATTCGTCAGCGAAAGTTGAGGATTCAGATTTATATGCTAATGCTAAAGCTGAGACTGTAGACTATGTCGCACAGCAAATACGCAAGTTGCTTGTTGAACCTATACATAATCCGGAGATCAGGCGGCAACTGGTAGGACTGTCGCGTTACAAGGTTACAAATTCAGGTAAAATGATAATGCGGAGTAATGATGATACGAAGAAAGAGTTGGGTTGTTCCCCTGACGACGGTTTGTCTTATATTTATGGCATTTGGGGACTTCGGCGTGTTAAACCTGAGTCCCGCAAAGGAAGCACTTATTCTACGAGGAATCGCCGCAGGCGTGCTCTTGGGCCGATGGCGATGTAATTATGGCAGAAAACGAAGAACTAAGACATCCAAAGACCGATGATGAGCTATTACGTAAGTGTATAGGCTTTAGGGCTGACGGTGTGTCCGGCTCGGCTAACTTCTTCGACAGGATGAGGAAAGCAGAGGATTTTGTAATTGGCGGTGACTTACAGTGGGACCCGGCAGTTAAGGAAGCTGCGAACGCAAAGGGTAAGTTCACGCTGACCATCCCAATCATCAAGGCTCAGATAAAGCAGATTGCCGGAGCAGAGGTACAAAACCCCCAGGACTTTATTATCAGGAATACACGTAACGGCACGGCTGTAGTTGCAAAGATACTTACCGCATTGACAAAACAAGCTGCCGATGCAGAGCGTGTTCGCTATGAAAAGTCTCAGACTTTCGAATCCGGCTTGAACAGTGGACAGGGTGTAATAGGCGTATTCAAAGATAAGGCCGATGATCCGAAGCATGCCAATTTACGCATCGAACGTCTGGTTGAACATAATGTTCTAATCGACCCTAACGCTACATCGTATAATATCAACAAGAAAACAACGGGTGCGAAGTATGTTATTTGGGAAGAATGGATTGATCAGGAGCAAGTTGAAGAAGAATATCCCGACAAGAAAGATGAGCTTCGTGCCAGGGGCACGCAATCTTTTCTTGAGGTCGTCGCAGGCAATATATCGGGCATTATCGACTGGATGACTGGCAGGCGTTCGTCAAAAGAAACAGGTTCATTCAGCAGTCGTGAGCGTACTGACCTTGAAGTGATGACTAAGAGCCGCTACCTTAAATCGCATACATGGTGGAGAGAGCCGAAGCGGTGTGTTCACTGGTTTGATAAGCGTCAATCTGAGGTTGATTCACTGTTCCTTCACAAAGACAGTGAGATAGCGGCGGCGAAACGAACCGCTAAGGCTAATCCAGAGATATTTGAGGTCGAGGAAGTTGTTTCATTCGTGATGCACCATACGATTCGTGTCAAAGATACGTTTCTTGAAGATCGTGTTGACGAACTGAATGGTGTTCAAATGTTCCCGATAATTCCTTTCTGGCCCTATTGGGTGAATGGTTACAAGTCGGGTATGGCAGAGGACCTTATCGGCACACAGGAAGAGATTAACTGGCTGCATTCTCAGGCTCTGAACTTTGTCAAGGCACTGGCTAATACCGGTTATAAGGTTAAAGAGGACGCGGGCGGTGCATTTGCTGAATGGCTTTCCAATCACGCTGGCGAGGATAATATTGTAATCGATGAGGCGTTGGGCGGCGGTACGATAGAACGATTGGAACCCGCACCGTTTCCGACACAATTCGAGTTACTGAGTCAGCGTGCTATCGAGAACGCCCGATTGATAACAAATGTTCGTACTGAGTTGCCTGAGAAGGACACAAAGCAGCTTTCAGGCCGTGCTATCTTCTTGAAAAAGCAGAGTGCCGAGCAAGGTTCTATGTCTCTTATGAGTAATTGGTTTTATTCCCTTGCTATTATGGGTGATTTAATAGTCGATATTATTCGCAAAAATGACATTTTCAGTGAAGATGAGATACGCGAAATTGTTGATACTGAGGATTTACTGGACACTGAGTTCATGGCTCAGGCTATGCAAATAGTTATTCAAGAACTTAAACAGAGCGGTGTAACATTACCTGAGGCTCCTACACCACCGGATGTTAATGTATTGCAAGCCGCCGAGCCTGTTGTTCAGCAGAGTATCGTAAACAATTTTCAACAAGAGACCGCGGTGTTTCAACAGATTCAGGCACAGCTTGCACAGTTAGCAAGGCCGTTGGCCGAAGGTATGCTGATAGATTCTATTGGTACAATGAAAGCCGGTAAGTACAGCACAAAGGTTACTGTATCGGCCATGTCTGAGACTATGCGTGCGATTAAAGCTGCCGAAGTCTTTGACTTGCATAAATTACTGATTGAGTCTCAGGATGTTGGCCTTGACGCTGAGGATTTGATTGACGCTACTGACGTTGCCAACAAAGAAGACTTAAAGCTGGGCAGGCAGCGTAAGTTGCAGCTTGCGGCGAGGAGCGCATAAATGACAATAGGCATTAAAACAAGGACTTTCAGTCCTAACAAGACCGAGCGGACGTTTGACGAAGCCGGTGGTTTCGGTTGGACTCCTGGCAATGAAAAAAGGTTCGAGGGTGCGCAGTCGAACTCCGCACGGTATACGAAGAATTATTCACGGATGCACGGTGATTGCGTGAAGTGCGGTAAATTTACGGATAAGCCTGGAACGGCTGGCGAGCATTGTAGCTTGCCGGTTAATGAACATTGTGAAAAATAGGAAAGGAAAGATTATGAAAACTGGTTTAATAATTACAAGTTTTGCCGCTTGCTTAGGCTTAATCGCAGGGTTGGCAATTATAGCAGCTAAGCCAGCGGCGACCTCCGCCGCAACAGTAGAGGTTGAAGTCAGCACACTCGAAGAAATTAGTGCGGACTTTGGTTTTGAGTGTATTAAAACTATAAAAGTTTACCTTAACGCTGATGAATCACGCGACATTGATTTGACAAAGTTTATGGAATTAAATGTACAGGAACTCAGGGACTTTGCGTCGTTTGTAACAATGATTAACTTTTTAGACCAATGGAATTCAAAGTATCCCTATGAATATTATCAAGCGGCGTATGATAAGTTAGTTTCCGATAAGGTCAAGGTGGAAAAATGAAACGAATCGAAGATAAACGCAGGGCAAGAGAGATTAAGAAAGCGTGTAATGGTTTACCCGCTCCTAAGCCGGAATGGGCCGAAGCTTTCTTGATATTGCTCTTGCATAAGACGGGAGGTATGTTGACAGTTTCAGTCGAGGATTTAGAGAACTTCGAGCAATTGAAGGAGAATAACAGAACAAAGATTTCGTTCGACCCTGACAACAAGACAATAACTATTCGTGCACCTGAGTATAAATTACCGGAGCGAATTGTTTCACCTAAACATAAAGTAGTTACAGAAATTAATTAAGTTGAGGATTATCATGGCAAAAGGACTAAAACAAATCGAAGAAGATGCGGAGAGGAAACGTAAAGCGGGTGTCAATGCTGTCAATAAGAAAAAGGCTCAGACAGAAGCGGCTAAGGAGTCGGAATTGGCTAATACCCCACTGACTAAGCTGGAAAGAGAATACATTGCTCGTATCGCACCGAGACTAAAGGAGGGCCGTAATAGTGCGCAACCCAGCCCGGCGGAGATATTACGCTACTCGAAGCTAATCAAGCGTAAAGACGTTAAATAAGAAAAGAGGTTACAATGTCGCACGGAAAGTTAGAGGCAATGTTTCCGGGCATTATGAAGCCTAAGAAATTGTCGCAGATAAAAGATAAGGACGAAAAGCGTTTTCTTATTGAAGATGCTGCTCGTACTTTTGAGCGTTCCGCTAAGATTAAGCGTGAGATACGTGAGATTAAAACGGACCCTGAACTTTTTAAAGCGACACTGGCACTTTTGAGTCAGAAAGTTGCTGACTTAAAGAGTGCCAAGAAAACTTAGCTCTGATGGCGGAGCGGCGGGGCAGGAGTCTCAGCCAGTACAGCCGATTGTGAGCGTATCACAAGACGCATGTTTTGGTGGTTTCAGTCAAAAACCACCCCCTATTGCGGGGTTCGCAAGGTTCACGGCTCACTCAGCCGGACAAAAGGAGTTTTTATTATGGCAGAAGAAACTAAAATGAGCAGCGAAGAAAATCAGGAATTGGCAAAAGACGCTCTGAATGCGGCAGGTGAAGAAACTTCTCCGGCAAGTGAGTCTGAACAGAACGTACCATTGGCTAAGCACGTGGCTTTGCGGAAGCGTGCCCAGGAAGCAGAGTTAGGGCAAGCGAGATTGCAGGGCCGGGTGGAAGCAATGACACAAATGCAGACTCAACAGGCCCCGGCTGTTAAGTCGCCACTCCAATTGGAGATTGAGCGGCAAACGGCTGAGGGCATTGCCGAAGAGGACATGGTTATTTCGCCGAAGATTATCCAGACTGACAAGATTCACGACAAACAGGTCGCTAATCAGAAAGCCGAGACGGACAAGCAGAACGCCTTGAAAAATCAACAAGGTGTATCTGCGGACAAGTCAAGGGTCAAGTATACTGACTGGCAGGACGTTGTTACGTTGGGCCAGCGGCATTTGACCGCCGGCGAGCTTCTAGACATTCAGAATGCCGGGGCTGACTACGGTGAACTTGCCTACAGTAAGTGTGAGGCTGCACTTGAGCGTGTCAAGCCGGAACCTGAAAAGAAAGCCGCTGCTCTCGAAAAAGAACTGGAGCAATCGAAGGAAAAAGATAAGGTGCCGACACAACAGGAGATACTTGACGACATTGTCGCAGACCCTGTTGCTATAGCGGCATCACAGTTATAGTTTTTTCGGTTGTTCCTGAAGAAAGGAGCAACTTAAAATGGCAGCAACAAGTTTTGCATTTGCTGATCCGCGTGCTCAGACTATTTGGTCGCAGGCTGTATTTGTTTATGGCTTGCAGAATATGTTCTTTACCGGAATGATGGGTAAAGATAAAAATAGTTTGATACACGTGAACACTGACCTTACGACGCAAAAGGGCGGGACTATTATCTTTGAGTCTCGCGACCCTTTGAGTGGTGCCGGTCAGGGTAATGACGGCAATACAACTGGTAATGAAGAAGCCCTTAGACGACGGAATATGTCTGTGATTATTGCGGAAAGAGCACATTCGGTTGTTTCAAAGGGCAAAATAAGTGAGCAATTGACATCTACGAACATTCGTGAAGATGCTAAGATAGACCTTGGCGAGTGGATTTCAGAGGCTCTTGAAGATGACATTAGTACCGCGGCGGCAGGTCTCTATAATGAGAACTCATCCGGTGCGGCAATAACAACCATCAATGAATCTTACCCCACATCGGATAGAATCTATTACGGCGGGCAAAATGCAGCCGGTACACTTGGCAATTCCGGTGTAAGTTACGATGACGACGCCGCTTTGTCAGGCGGTACGAAGTCAGAGAACCTCATGGGTACGGTTATCATGGAGTCAATTAAGCGTCGGGCAATCGCCGCTACTCCGAGGTTTCGACCCGTGATAATTCGTAACCTGTCCGGTGCTAACCCTGACGACATTCGTTCAGGTAAGTTTTTAGGTCCTGTCCTGGCTAAGATTATGGTAGTTCTGATGCACCCATTGCAGGTCAAGGCCATCAAAGCTGAGACCGGTAACAACGGTTTTCGTGCTATGGTTTCGGCGGCTCAGGTCCGAGGCAACTTGAACCCCATCTTTGCAGGAGCAGAGTTTTACTGGGACGGCATGTTGGTATTTGAATACGACCGAACACCGATAAGAACCGGTGCAAGTGGTACAACGCTTGCAGAAGGTTTCCTGCTCAATGCCGGGCGTACAGCTACAGATGACGCAGTGGCAAGTGGCAGGACTGTAGCAAGATCACTGTTTATGGGTGCTCAAGCCTTGTCCTTTGGCTGGGCACAGAAGCCTGAGTGGTCTGAGGACTTCGTAGACAATAACAAACCTAAAGTTAAGGTTGATACGCTCTATGGAGTGAAACCGAGTATCTTTAACGCCCACGGTGGCACTACCCCGGGGTCAACTGAGGCTATTTATGCTCTTGACACTGAGGTTCTTGTAGACGCTTAACAGCAGAAAGGAAGTATAAAATTATGAAGAAGTTTACGATTATTTTAATGCTTGCCCTACTGTTCGGCACAGTGTCGGCAAGGAATACAGGCCTCGTTTACCACGAGGTTCAGGTCGAGGATGAGAATGGCGTGACAATAACGACTATCAGTTCAGTTGAGATATACGCCCCTGATACAACTACCGATGCCGTTATTTATTCTGACAGGGCGTTACAGAACACTATCACGATACCGATGACTACCAGTTCGTCGAATACTACTTTATCGAATGGGGTTTTTACCTGGTATGGCCCCGATGGTTACGACTTTTCGGTAACTGACGGTACTAACATTTCTACGAACGCGGACCATCGTACTCGTACCGCCTCTGACGGTAGAATTGGGTTTCCCACCTATCTGACTTCGATTAGTACCACACAATACAATGACGATGAGACGGCGACGTTTGGTACAAGTAGTGATTGGGTCGCACGGGCTGGAGTAGTAGCCGACCGAATGACGTGGACACCTGCAACCGATAGCACCTCCGCCTTTTATATTGGCAGTACATCTAAGACAGCAGATTTGAATGTCTGGGGTGCCTCAGCGGATGCTATGTGGGATGCAAGTCGCAATATGTTTACTTTCAAGGATAGTGCTTTTGCGGGTTTTGGTAGTGCTACTTTGGGTTCTACGGCAGATTTTATTATCTATCACACCGCAGCTTCGAGCATACTGACTATTGCAGCCGTCAACGCCGATGAGACAGTCCATTTCGGTGATGGTTCAATAGCTACTGATGTACTATTTCAGAACACTACAACCGCCGGTGCCGATGTTCACTGGGACGATTCCGAAGAAGAATGGAACTGGGGTGCCGACAACACCGGTGTAGATGTAAAGTTCTGGGGCGATGGTACAGGCAACTATGTTATCTGGGACGAATCCATAGACACCTTAGTTCATGTTGACGGTAATGTCAAATATGACGATGACGCGATTATCTACCTCGGAACCAAGACAAATGTTGGCACTGCCGACGGCGATGTAACAATTCAGTTTGATAGTGCTAACTTTGAGATATTCGCCACCGCCGCCAGTACACCGTTTGATTTAGGTGGAACAGCGGCAGGGTTTGATTACACCTATTTTTGGGAAACCGCAGGAACTATCTTTACGGATTATACTGGTGACTACCGAAGTTTCTCGGACAATATGGAAATCAGATTCGGTACAGGTGCGGGGGTACTCGATGGTGATTTGAAGTTAAGTTCCAACGCCTCGAACGTCCTGCAACTCGAACAGGTTGTACTTGATACAGGTACATTCGAGATTGGTGTTACCGACCGCGATATCCCCATGAAGTGGTGGGGTGAAACGGGAGCTGATTTCGTCTTGTTTACCGGCGACCTTGTCCAATTGGAAGATATCGAAATTCAGGCTATGGACGATACCGCTATAACCTGGGGCGACAATCAAGATGGACAACTTCAATATGACGAAGATGGTCTTGACGCTATGCAGTGGAACAATGTCGCAATTTATGGCGACGCTCGACTCATTGAGGTAGTAACAACGTCCAGTAATACAATCACGGCTGCCGAGAGTGGTAAGATATTCATTTCCAGTTACACTGGGACACAGAGTATCATATTGCCCAATGCCGCCGCCGGTCTGTATTTCACTTTTATTGACGGTAGTTCTGCGGGTGGCAATGATGTAGCAATTGACCCGCAAGGGGCTGATTCAATCGACTTCGATGCTGTAGGCGATGCTATCGAGAGTGTTACTGACGCTCATCCCACGTCAACAACCTTATGTGCTACTGACGGCATAAATTGGCATACAATTGCTCAGCTTGGCACCTGGGGCGCACAATAAGTCTTTTGGTCTATGTTTAGGATTGGGGCGGAGTTTCGGCTTCGCTCCAATTTTTAGAAATGAGGAAAAAGAAACATTGGTACAGGTTGACCTTTTATGACAAATTACAGATTGGTTTGTTGTTGGCAGCTATAATCTTGTGGAGTATACCGTGGTTTGTTGGAATTATAGTGATATTAAAGAAAGTGTTTTGAAATGCGATATTTAGAATTAATCACATGGTGTATCCCCTGGACTGTTGCATTTGTAATAGTGGCAAGGAAGGTGTTTAAGTGAAGTTTGAGAAAACAATATTGATAATTGGCATTGTCCTGTGTTGTACGGTATCCTGCGCATTGATGCACGATGTTACCTTTATACCTCGATGGTTGACGCTGTCAGTTGTTACTTTGGCTCTCAGTTTGTCATTGATTGGTAAACGTATAATGTTGTCTAACGAGCTTAGTACCTCATTGTCTGTTCCGATAAACTTCGTTACTTTGTCATTTGGTCTCTACCTGGCTGCAGCGGCGCTATCGCTACTCAGGGCATATAATGTTGGCGAAGGATTATTTGAGGTTTGCAAAATAACACTGTTATTCTGTTTCTTAATAGTGGTGTATTCGACAATTAAAGATATTGGCAACATTGCCCCTTACGTTGCCACCTTGACATATTTACTTGGTTTGTATGGTCTGTACCGCATATTCTCAACAGGTTCATCCGGTTATTTTGCGACAATGGCCAATAAGAACATTTGGGCCCAGGCAAATCTTTTACTATTGCCGTTCTGTCTTTATTTGTTTTTCAGAAAAGCCGGGGTTTGGCGGGTTATAGGTGGTTTTGCTTCGTTTTTAGCGATAACCAATATAGCTTTGTCGCAGGTACGGTCTGCAATCCTGGGTCTTGTGATCTCTATTGCGGTTGTAGCGGTTATCAAAGGCCATGCTTTCTTTGTGTCCTGTTTGTGCCTGTGTTTGCTGGCCGTCGCGATTATCTCAATAAATAATGGCCTTGAAGTTATTAATTCGGATTCTTTGAAAGAACGTCTCTGTGTATGGAGGCAGACGGTTAATTTGATAAAAGACAAATTCTGGGTTGGGGCAGGCAATTGGCAGTTGGAAATACCGAACTACGCAAGAGGTTTTCGACAGAACAAGGCGTTTGAAACTGAGTTTACTGTAAGGCCGCATAATGATTATTTATGGGTCGCCTCTGAGTTGAGTCCGGTAGGATTGGTATTCTATTTGTCGATTTTTGGGTTCTCGATTTTTTATGCAAGGCATAATCCGTATATTTTGATGGGGCTGATTTCGTATATGGTGATTGCGTTCTTTTCGTTTCCCAAAGAACGAGCGGCCCTGTCGATGATACTGATCATTTATATTGCCCTTGCATCGAGTCAGTCAACATCAGTGTCATGGGTGGACAGGGTTATGAGTTGCGTTATTCCTGTTTGTGTCATACTGATAATGTTCATCTTTGCGGCGAGGGCAAGGGCTGAATGTGATTCTAAAGTAATTCGTTTGGCTTATGCCAACAAGGATTGGCCGGCAGTTCTCAAATTGTCAGACAAATTAAGACTACCGTCGTATATTGATTTATACGGCACTCCGACATGTTATTATACGGCATTGGCCTATGACCAGTTGGGAGATTATCGTAACGCTTTGATTACTTACGCAAAGGCAGGGTTAGCTCATGCCAACCATTTGTATATATTGAGTGGACTTGGTCTCTGTTACTACACTTTTGGCGATTATGATAAAGCTGAATTTTGTTACAAAAAGGCGTTGATAATAAAACCTGATTATGTTGGTTTGCAACAGAATTTACAGGCAATAAAGAAACAAAGATTAGCTATGTAGAGGTTAATTATGTCTATAACGCAAGCGACAATACTGGCATTTGTAAATAACAGACTGCAAGAGGATTTCGCTGATAACGAAATTGATGATGCTATTCTGGCGTGCTTGAACGATTTGACTAAGTTCAATCTATTGACTAAGAGTTCGCCTGACAGTCAGTCCGGCGTTGACGGCGATACAACGTTGGATGTTCCCAGTGATTTCAAAAAACTTATTTCAATTACACCGACAGATGGTTCGTCTGTGCGGCAGAGGCCGTTGATTGCGGTTCCCGGCGGATTCAAAGAGTATAGATTGTGGAACAGCAACTCTAATACGAACTTCCGGAGCACTCCGACACACTACACGAGGCTGGCGGGGTCGTTTTATCTTTACCCGACACTTAACGGTTCTTTTACATTTGAGATAGAGTATTACAAAACCCACGAACAGAGTACCGACACAATAGAGTTCGACGACAACTTTGCAAATGCCATCAACTTCGGGTCGACTTATTATGCAGCCTTATTCAGGAAGAAAGTAAGTTACGTAAATATATGGCGTGGGATTTACCAAGAAGAACGGGCGTTAATGATTCGTCTTAATCCGCCTGAACCAAGTTTTATAGGAGCTTAATAATGGAAATAATTGCAATAGCAAAACCAACGGCAAGTGGAGCTCAGGTGCTCATTTGCAAGTTAGTTGAGGCTGAAGTTGATAAGATAACCGGCATCGCCGGAAAACCTCATTCTCCGCATCGCTATAAGGCGGGTGCGAAGATAAACCTTGGCAAGATATATAACAGAGTCAAGTATCTTAACGAGAAAATGGACGAAATATTAGCGGCGGCGGCTGAGACAAAGATCAATGCCGACGAAATAACAAATTCTTATCCAATTGAGGAGATAGAAGACGATGGTTAAAAAACCTTATAAGTCAAAAACCGTAAACAGTGCGTTGGTGATCATTCTGATTGCCGTAATGTCCCTTTTGGGTTTCGGTGAAAAAGAAATTGCCAAAACTTACGACCAGTTAGGGCAGGAGTCCAAGACAGAGACGGCCAAAGAGTTAATGACACTGGTTGCTGCCGGCGGTGTGATATATGGCAGATACAAAGCCAAGGAGAAAGACGAATGAAAAAATTCAAGAAGATCTCAATTTTTAACACAATAACATGCCTTTTGGTTTGGGTTATTATACTTTCTGGATTCAGTAACTCCATTGACACCAGCAGGCCAGAAGGTACCGATGACCCGAGCGAAGCAGATAATAATATGAGGCGTGTCCAGGCCGGGATACAAGAACGGCATAACGTAGACCACGTCTGGGCGTTGGATGGTACAACTGTAGATGCGTCTGATACGGGTGAACATCGTAAAATAACATACAACGTAAGTATCTCCGCCCCTACGCAGGTGGCATCCAAGGCACATTTGTATATGAATTCGGATGAATTATATTATCAGGACGATACGAACACAACGCTGCAGATTACGGATAGCGGCAAGTTGAACGGCGAGAACATGGACGCTATCAAGGCCAACTCAGGTACAACGAACACGGTTGCGACGTTTAGGAGCTCTGATACTCAGGCCTCTATTGCTCTTGCAGACGATTCGACCAGTGGAGGGAATATTCCGATATTGTTAAGAGTTGCAAACGCTCTTTTTATAAATCACTCCAAAGGTGATACAACCATAGGCAATGCAAGCAGTGATGTTTTCCTTTCTAAAGCCACAGGTTCGTCCGACAGGTCTATTGCAGATAAGGCTTATGTAGATGATTCCTTTCCTGACGATGATGCTTTTGGTACGTGGTCTGTTGAGTCAGCGTCTACAACATCATATACAGCTCAGGCTGCTACTGATGGAATAGTTACCGCTTTTGGAGCAACTACCCAAGGCCATATCGATGGTTTCACAGACAGCAACGCTTCTCCAACAACCCAGAAAACTGCTGCAGTCCACGCAGGCGGGTCATTTGGAAGCCATGAAATAGGAATAACAATGCCGGTTAAAAAGGATGATTATTACAAAATAACTTCAACATTTAATGTAAAAATAGAATTTCTGCCTATAGGTGGTTAAGAATAATAGGAACATTTGAAATTGTGGCAGCTTCTGGAACGCCATCAATTCAATGGAAATCTATTGGCACACTAAGTGCCCCTGTAGACCAGGATTAGGAAAAGAAATGAATGGCTGATATGGCAATGAAACATTTAATCATTATATTATTATTGTTATTTTCGGTTGGTTGTTCTCCAGGACACCATCACGGTCATATCTGGATCCTTGACCCTAATCACGTCGAGGTTGCTTTTGACCGTCCGATGTCAATGTCAGTTGAACGGGATGGGGTTAAAGTCGAAGCTTCGAGTCTGAAGCCCGGTTTTTTCGAGGATGTACTTAAATTCCTACTGTTGAAAGACTAAATTATGGCTTCTTTCGCGATAATGACTCCGAAACTTGGTAAACAACAAGGGATCCCAACGGTTCTGCTGCCAGAGGCCTTTGTGTCTCAGGGTTCGTCTGATATTTATGAGCGTGATGGTGAGTATCGGCATAATAGGGGCAGGTTATTTGACCTGGTAGACGCTAATGCTGATCCTATCACGTGTCCGATAAATATATTTGCGGTAACAGGGGTTGACCAGGGTAATAAGAAGTTTACGATAAGCGGTAATCATGCCACTGCGATAACGACTAATGCTGTCAGTAGCCAGGTAAGAATAAACGCTTCGACCGGCAATGACGGTCTTTATACAATTGACTCGGTTACGGACGTTGGTGGTGATACCGAGATAGTTACGACGGAAGCAATTTCCGATGCTACTGTTGACGGTAATGTCTTTGTCGGAGCTACTCCTATTCAGGCCCAACACAGGCACGTCCGACAGAGTAACGACGCAGAGATTTTTCTTATAGCAACGGCATATCATATATTTGTATGGAGTGATTCGGCGAAAACTTTGACCGTTAAATTTACGTCGGGTACGCCCGGCACAGGTGAGCGGTGGGAGATAGTTACTCATTTTGCTAATGGCAAAGATGAGATATATGCGACGAACAATCTTGACCTTGTACAGAAGTGGGACGTTTTTACATCTGTGTCCGGCACGTTCGGTGATTTAGGTAGTGCCAGCGGTATAGATATTGACGGCAGCTTGTTTATAACCAAAGCTAAGCATATAGCCAGTTATGAGTCTTATTTATTCCTGGGCTACGTAACATTGAGTGATTCATCTGTTCATCCCCAAAGGCATTATTGGTCGACCAGGGGCGATACCACCGACTTCGATACTACAGGTTCCGGTGATGCAGGGGCAAAAGACTTCACCAACGGCTCCGGTTTCATGCGTGGTTACGGTAAGTGGACAAGTTTCCTTGTCGTTTTTATGACTGACATACATTACCGAGGCTGGCTTGTAACTGACGATGATGTTTTCAATTGGGAAGAAGAAGATTTGAAAGTAGGATGTATATCTGCCGATACGGTCGTTAATGACAAGGCCGGGCGGTTATATTGGTTGGCTTCCGATTTGACAATCAAAGAGTTCAGGACGCCTTTCGATGTATCTGAGGCGGTTGTTAATACTCTTGAATCTATCAACGCTTCGGTTGTTGAATTTGCACAGGCAACTTATATCGATGAGCGTAAATCTATGTTGTTCGCTTTGCCTGTCAATGCGTCAGATACGAATAACGTATTAGTTGAGTTCTTCATCGGTACCGGTGCTTCATTTCTTCACAATATCCCGGTGCGGTCTTTTGGAGACTTTACCCGCCAGCAGACTTTTACGTATGATAGTGAGCCGTTTTTGTCTAATTATGATACTTATGCCGAGTGGGGTGCTGCATGGCAATTGTATGATCTCAATAGAAGTATACAGGGATTCCCGCTTGACATGGTTTCCGATTATAACGGTTTTCTTTATGAATTGAACGGTGCGTTAAAAGACGCCGGCAACGATTACAACAGTACGCTTATTTTCAGTACAACTTTGACACAGGGTAAATCGTTAAATCTTTTTAAGCGTGTCAATAACGGAGCGTATTTCTTTTTCAACAGGCGTAGTACCGGCACTGTAACCGTGAGCATTAAACGGGACACTGAAAGAGCATGGCAAACTCTTGGCACGGTTAGTTTAGCAGACGATGATTCACCTGACGTAGTTGTTGTTCACCTGCCGTTCGATAAACGGTTCCGGTTTGCAGAGTTCCGCCTGCAGAGTACGGATGATATGCAGTTTCTTGGAATGACGTTCAGGGATTTTGAACTTGAGGACGATCGCTGACATTATGAGTAAGTTACCGAAAAAGTTGCCGTTCGATACTACTTCAATACGTGGTATAAAGAGCATTGAAGATGTCAAGCAGGTTCTTGAGACCTTTTTCAAGGATTTCGATAAATTATGGGCGTTAATGATGGATTCCTTCGTGGGGAAAACATTAGGTGAGTCAAAACGGTATAGGTTTATTGAAAGTGGAGACGACTTAATTGTGCAGTATTTTAATGGTTCTATTTGGATCGACACAGGTTGGAAACTTCGGCGTCCTACTTAATTTTATAAGGCCCACAATGAGGATGATATTTTTGATGACATTTAACACAAACAGAAACAACATCAAGAAATTGTTCGGGTTCGTACCCGTGCCAATGATGATATTGGTCTGCAATAACATACAAAACGGGGGTGTCAAATGTTAAATTTACGAAAAATTATATTCTTTTCCTTCTTTCTGGTCTTATTTTGGGTGAATTTGTGTTTCGGCCTCGTTTCTCAAATTGAACATGCGGGGGACGTCTTATTGACAGGTGGCAATGTAGAAGGTACCCGCAAAGAGCTTCGTTGGTACGATGGAACCAATTACGTCGGATTCGAGGCGGGGGCGTTATCTGCCAATCAAATCTGGGTATGGCCGCTTGTTGACGCTGTCGCCGGCGGACAGGCGTTGCTTAGTGATTCTTCCGGTGTCTTGAGCTGGGGCATTCCTGTTACGGCAGCGGCTCATAATTTAATGAGCGGTACGCACAGCGACACGACCAACAGCACGCCTCCGGCACGCGGTTCGATTATATATGGCAACGCCACTCCTGCATGGGATGAGTTTTTAATAGGTACAGGGTTCCTTAAAGGCGATGGCACGGACGTGTCCGGTTGGTCTACTGTAACTCTGACAACCGACACAACAGGTAATTACGTTACTTCGATAACCGATGGACTTGCTATCGACGGTGGAGATGGTGGTTCTGAGGGTGCAACCCTGACTATTGCTTTTGACCCTACGGAATTACTCGGCAACCGGACATGGGGCGATGGCTCAACAGATACTATCGCATGGACGTGGAACAGGGCAACAGGGACGGACCCTGTTATTACTTTCGGAAGCGATCTGTTTACTTTGAGTAACTCTTTTACGGTTTCGACCGGTAAGAATATAACGCTTGGCAGTACACAGTGGAACTCCAGTGATGAAATTGACGGCACTAAGATAAAAGACGCTGATTATGGCGATGTAGACGTTTCCGCCGGCGGTGCGTGGACTGTAAGTTCGGTTCAAGCCGATTCGATAACTCTGTCAACTGATACTACAGGCGATTATGTCGCTGATATTACGGGCGGTCTGGGTATTGACAGCACAGGAGCTTCATCGGGCGAGAATATATCGCATACGTTAAACTTTGACGGGTCGGAGATTGACGCTGAAACGTGGTCAGACGCGGCTAATGCTACAAACCGATGGACATTCGCTGTAAGCGGTACGGATACTTCGATGACTTTTGGTGATGGGGTTATAACATTCGGGCAGGTTACAGCAGGCGTAACTCCGACAGCATCCGCTCATCTCGTTACCAAGGAATATGTCGATATCGCTGTATCCGGCATTGAGTTAGAGTCATTTCTCGATAATCTTGACTCTACCATCAACGACCCCGGTACCGCTAACGACTATTACAGTTTACAGACAACGGAAACAGGTGCGGCAACTTCAACTCTTCCAGCTTACGCCGCATTAGGTCAGGGAGATGACCAGGAAGTTCTATCGTACATCAGCGGAACAAGTTTGCCGTTCGCCGAGCTTCAAGCGGGTATAATTCAAGTTCATTTACATAGTCGCAAAGACAATACTGGTCAGAGAGACACTGTTCTTTTTGCCAAACTGTATCATCGGGCGTCCGGTGGAACAGAAATCCTGATAGCTACCACAGAGGATTCCGCCGAGCTTACCAATGTGTTTACGGTATATGACTTACACGGTAATATATCAAGTGTTGTGGCGTTCAGTGCAACCGATAGGCTTTTGTTGAAAATACGTGCTGATGTACAATCCTCCGGTGGAGGTAATGCTCAAATAGAAATAAAACAAGAAGGAACCGAAGATAGTCGTATTAGTGCACTTGTCGAAACCGATACCCTGAGTAATATATTTTTGCGTCTCGACGGGGCTGAGGCAATGTCTGGTGCCCTTGATATGGGTACGAATAATATCACAAACGCAGGTACTATCGGCAGCGACACGATAACTCTTACAGCTAACAGTGATGTCATAGCAAGTGGCACGGGCCATATTACATCAGGGTCTGAGGGTTTTATTATTGGTTCGGCAGCGGTTGAGGAAACAGAACTTGAGATATTAGATGGGGCAACGGTAACAACTACTGAACTAAACTATCTTGACGGCACTACTTTAGGCACAGCGACCGCAAGTGATGTTTTAGCGGTTGATTCCAACCTTGACATTGACACAATTCGTAATCTTGATATTACGGGTACGTTCTCAGACGGGAATTATACTTTCGATACAGATGGTAATGTCAGTGGATTAGGCACTCTCGGCTGCGGAGCAATAACGTCAAGCGGTGCTTCTACCTTTAATTCCGGTTCAGTGGATGCGGACTTTACAGTCAACTGGAATACTGGAACTGGATTGTTTGTTGAGGGTAGTAGTGGGAATGTTGGAATTGGACTTACTACGGTAGACGCCAATTATAGGCTTATTATCAGGCGAGCAGCCAACGTAAATCTTGGTATTGGTCTTCAAAGTTCTGAGTTGGCGATTGCGGCATTTAATGATGCCCTATCTGCTAATATTCCA
>SDBU01001015.1_pt1 | contig 41178 bp, 65 predicted proteins | sample 2277071 | NCBI WGS metagenome assembly SDBU01 (sample SAMN10397929, study PRJNA504765) | marine sediment metagenome | isolation source: marine sediment core GS08_GC12, 126 cmbsf | place: Arctic Ocean: Gakkel Ridge, Loki's castle | collected 2008 | reverse complement strand
GCGGTCTATTCCACCAGTGGATATGGCGGTTATGGTGAAGTGGGGACAAAGAGAATGCCCGCCAGACCTTATTTTAAACCTGCCTTAGATAAGAATATTAAAAACTTACCTAAAAATATAGAGAGGCATTTAGGATGAACATTGAAGAACTTAAAACAATGTTTCCTGACTATCACCCAGAGGATTACGTTTTCTCTGTGGCACCTTGTTGCGGTTCGTGTAAAAAAGGTGCGAAGAAAACGTATTGTATAGAGTGTCAATTACCAAAAGGCAAAACGAAGATAGAGATGTTCCCTTATGGGTATTGCCCTCAATATGAAAGGGATTCAGACGTGAAAATGCCAGTGGTTATGAACTGGATAAAGAATAATCGGTATGGGAACGGGCAGGGCTGATGGCCATAGCAAATACGAATAGTATTATAAGGGCATATCTGGTAACTGTTACTGCATTAACTGATGTGGTGAGTACCAGGATATATTACCCGCGCCTGCCAGAGAATGCGACATTACCAGCTATTGGTTTTTTAACAAGAGGTGGGACTTCAACGCCTTATATTCCGGGAATACCCGAACCAAGTGTTCAATTCGATTGTTGGGCTGACAATCCTATAACAGCACGGCAGGTCTACGGACTACTATATGACGCGCTACAAGGTATCCAAAATCAAGATGTAGTGTTTGACGGCACTACTTATAAAATCCACTCGGCTATCGAAGAAGTACAAGGGCAGGACCTCGTGGATGAAACTATTCCAAACTACTTCCGAACACTTTGCTTTTTCCGCATCATGATACAAGCTGAGTAGTTACACCACCTAGAATTCGCTCTCAGCGCGTTAGAAACTATATTACAAGGCAGTTATAGACTGTCTTTTTAAACAAAAAAACAACAGGAGGTAGAAATGTCAAAGGAAGGACAACAGAACGAACCAAAGCAAGTCACTAAACCGCAGAAGCCGAAAGCCTCGTTTAGTGCAAAGGAAATCGAATCTCGCTACCAAGAACACTTAAAGCGAGTTGCCCAGGGAGGTAAATGCAATGCCTAATCTAATATCTAATGTTTTGACAGGTGTAGCAACCCTGTCAGCCCGACAGCCAAATGACGCTCGGGCTCAATGGTCAACAGTGCAGCAACAGGCTGGTTCACAGTCGGTACTACTTTACAAGGGTGGCTCCGGCAATGACGGCAGTACTCATTTTCAGATGGTACCGCCGACTGGGATTACTTTAGCTGCATGGCAAATAGCCATAGACCTGGATGGTGGCTGGTACGGATTCTATCACTGGCTACAGGCCATAACTGCAAACTGGTTGCAGTTTGAGTTCAGGTTTGAAGACCCGAATAGTGATGGGTGGGTAGAAATAACCGCCGTTCCTCTGCAAGGCGATCTTGGTACGGCAGCTTGGGTTAACCAACAGCTTATAACTACTGATACAGGTGGATATGGTGGAAAGGGCGAGACTGGTACCTCATTCTTTAATTTCGGACCACCTTTAACTCAGCTAACCGGTATGGAAGCTGCGGTGAATGGCGAGGGTGCTGTTGGCACTGCTTCAGATTGGATTTTGGAAAGAGTCCGATTAGAACTTTGGGAAGCGGCTCCAGAGAGAACTTGTTACGTCGATACCATTACCATTAACAACGTGGCCTACACCATCGAACCAGGCGGAACAGCACCGGCTATGTCACTGAGCAGCCCTTTCACAGATCTAGGTTACACCGAAGATGGTGTTACCTTAGAATACACTTCTGATGAAGCTGACATTGAGGTTGAGGAGGAGACATTACCTATCGCCCGAGTGATAACCAAGGAGACTGTAGCTGTCACCTGTAATATGGCAGAGAGTTCATTGGCTAATATAGGACTTGCTATGGCTGGCAGCGTTGTGTCAGGTAGTATCCTAACACTAGGTGCTGGTGTTAACAAGACGATGAACCTCAAGATAGCAGGAGTTAATCCAGCAGGTTACATCCGTGAGATTATGATCCCATTAGCAACGACTACAGGAGCTGTTGCCCAGAGCTATAAGAAGGGCGAAAAGACCATGGTACCCATAACATTCCAGGCTCTTAAACCTGCGAATGAGCCGGCTCTTACAATAGTCGATAATGCTGCATAGCAAGGCAGTAAAAAATAAGAAAGGAGTAAATCATGAGTACAAGAACGGAAGAAGATAAAGTTGTCCAGGCTAGCATAACGGTAATTCTGGGGGGCGTAAAACATAATGTTGCCCCCCTGGTTATCCGTGACTCAAGACCGTGGCGGAATGAAGTGATGAAACTTATGGCCTCGTTACCTCAATATGCCAAGGTTGACACAGATTCACCTGACGAGTTTGAAGAGGCCATCAATGTTATTATGGCAGAGATGCCCGATACACTGATTGACCTATTCTTTGGGTATGCGAAAGACCTTGACCGAGACAAAATTGAGGCGGTGGCTACTGAGAAAGAGATAGCCGTAGCCTTTAGGCAGGTGATAGAAATAGCCTTCCCTTTAGTGGAAAGCATGACCAAGACGATGGAACAGCTAGCTCCTTAATAGGTGCAGTCTTTGAAATTCTGTTATCTGAATGGCATGTAAGACCTGACGAGATAGTCAATAACTGGACTGACGAACTCCTGTCTTTGATGGTTGAAAAGCTAGTTGAACGAAAAGAACGAGAGAATGATGCCATTAAAGGCAAGAAGTCAGTACCCGTTGAGACACTGGCATCTACGTCAAGGGGTATAATAGAGGTTAAACATGGCGATTAGCGTAGGCGATGTTGTACTTAAATTAAGTATAGACAAAGGTAACTTCAATAAAGGGATGGCTAGTATTGGCCAGACGATAAAGCAACACCAGCGGGCTATCGGAATTGGCATGGCTGCTATAGGAACAGCTGTTGTTGGAGGACTCGCTTTATCCCTGAAGATGGCGTCAGACTTTGAAGGAGCTATGAGGGAAGTCAATACTATGATTGGCTTGTCCCAGGAAGAATTTGCCGAGTTCTCAAAAGACGTTCAAAAACTTTCTGCCGACTTGGGTGTAAACGCGGTAGATTCTGCCAGGGCTTTATACCAGGCCATCTCTGCAGGGATACCCAGAGAGAATGTTTTAGCCTTCCTAGAGATAGCTACTAAAGCTGCGATTGGTGGTGTGACTGACACAGAGACTGCCGTTGATGGGCTAACAACAGTCTTGAATGCTTTCAAGATACCAGTAAATGAAGCACAGAGAGTCGCTGATGTAATGTTTACCACTGTTAAAGGCGGTAAAACTACATTTGACGAACTATCAGCTTCTCTTTTCCAAGTGGCTCCGATTGCTGCAGCTTCAGGTGTTAGTTTTGAAGAGGTTGCAGCAGCACTAGCCACTATGACTAAGCAAGGTGTTCCAACTTCGGTGGCTACCACCCAACTTAGACAAGCGATGGTGGCTTTACAGAAGCCAACGGCAGACATGAATACAGTCATAAATGACTTGGGTTACGAATCAGGTCAGGCTATGCTCGAGGAATTGGGATTGGCCAAGTCATTGAATGTTCTTAGGGATGCTACGGATGGCAACAATGAAATGCTAATGAAGATGTTTGGGTCAGTAGAAGCCGGTGCCGCCGTCCTAGCACTTACTGGTGACAATGCTGTTACATTTGCAGGTGACCTTGATGCTATGGCAGAATCATCAGGAGCAGCTACAGAGGCTTTTGAAGAAATGGAGAATAGTGTGTCTCGCCAGATGACGAAGCTCAAAACATCCTTCAGTGACGTGGCAATTTCAGTTGGCAATGTATTGATACCAATATTAAAGGACATAGTAGATAAGATAACGCCAATAATTCAATCTGTTAAGGACTGGATAGATGAACACCCTGGACTGACTAAAGTTATAGTAATAGCAGCTGGAGTATTGGGTGGCTTACTGATAGTACTGGGTTCATTATTGCTCATATTGCCACAATTAGTAGCTGGATGGAAGCTACTAAAAATTGCTATTTCTTTAACTACAAGCAAAGTAAAAACCTCCAAGATAGCACTAATAGCTCAAAAGGTGGCAATGCTCGCTGTAGCTGTAGCTACGAAGATTGTAGCAGCAGCACAGTGGCTATGGAATGCTGCAATAAGTGCCAATCCTATCGGTTTAATTATTCTCGCCATTGTCGCTTTTGGAGCTGCTGTTTTCGGTCTGGTGAAGCTAGTGGTGGCGAACTGGGACACAATTAAGGAAAAAACGATAGCAATATTCACAAATATCAAGGACTTCTTTGTTGGTATATGGGCTAATATCAAGAACGTATTTGCCACTACCATAAACTGGATGATAGATCGCATCAATTCTCTCATCGGGCTCATCAATAAAATACCCTTTGTTAATATAGGGGAAATAGGGCATATCGGTGGAACTTCCATTGTACCTAGTTCTACTGGGCTTCGAATGCAATCTGCTATGCTCACCGCTGCTGAGAATGCTCCTTTTGGCGTGTTCAGGACAGCAAATATTACCCTTGAGTTAGACGGTGAAACACTTGCAAGGGCGGTAGGAGAACCATTAGTTGAGCAAATCCGCATTGGACAGGCAATTAGATGAGCGTAGTAATTACAATTAGTGGTAATACCATAGAGAGAGTAAAGGGTACTCTCAAAACAAACAAGGCTATAGAACAACGCTCTACTGCTTCTTTTACGGTTGTTGATAAGACAGGCACCGCATCTTACGTTAAAGGTCAGGCGATTTTAATAACCATTGACGGCAATACAGAGTTCGCTGGCTTCTCCGAAATAGTAACACGAAGAAGAGTAGCCCCTCAATCAGATATTGTCTACTGGTCTATTAAGTGTATCGACAACCATTACCTGGCTGATAAGAGGTTAGTGGTAGAAGTCTACACAGCGAAGACAGCCAAGTTTATTGTTGAGGATATAATCACAAACTACCTAGCCGCTGAAGGTGTCACTGTCGGTGAAGTCCAGACCGGAGCAACCTTTGAGGAAACGATTATCAACTACCAGTCAGCGAGCAGGGTGTTTGAAGTGCTGGCAGATAAAAGCGGATTCATCTGGTATATCGACAATGATAAAAAGCTATATTTCATTGAACGAACTACCAATTCAGCCCCATTCAGCGTTGATTATGGCGATATTATAAGGGAACGAAAGATGTCCTCTTCCTTGACAGAATCTAACCCGTCATATCGTAATACTCAATATCTCCGAGGGGGGAAGGCACTTACTACTGAACAGACAGAGACCTTTACCACACAGGATGCTACCATTCAGTCTTTTACCGTAGGTTATCCGTTAGCCAAAGTCCCCACCAGTATTAAAGAAGATGCAGCCGGCAAAACCATCGGGATTAAAGGGCTAGATACGGGTAAAGACTATTACTGGTCAAAGGGAGATGCGGTTATTCTTGCCGAGGTTGCCCCAGGGGCTGGTGTTGTTGTAGAGATAAAATACTTTGGGGAATACGGTATCTTCGTCTTATCATCGGACACTGATGCTATTAACGACTTACAAGCGCTAGAGGGTGGAACAGGCATAGTTGAAACCATGGCCGATGAGCCCGCTGATATTACCAGAAACGATGCCTTGGCTACGGCGGTGTCTAAACTGGATAAGTTCGGTGTGACGGGACAGCAGTTTAAGTTCTCTGTTAGAACGTGGGGACTAGAGCCTGGTCAGATGGTAACTGTTGATTATCCTGAATACGGATTGAACAGTGATGACCTGTTAGTGGAAGCGGTTATTCTTGCCGAGGTTGCCCCTGGTGAATTGAAATATACGATTAAAGCTATTGCAGGACCCGAATTAGGGGATTGGACAGGTTTCTTTAAGAGTCTATCCGAACAGGAAGGCAATATCTTAGACCGATTAACGATTGGTGAAGATCGCATTATCCATATATTAAAACAGCAGAAAGAAACTTTAGCCTTAGTAGAGGCTACGGCTTCACACGAAGACGCATTCCCCCCGGATGTTAGCAGGTGGATAGTATTGTACCCAACTCAAGGGGCGAGCCATCATGTAAGACACGAAGCCTTTGCATTAGCAGAAGCGCCGGCAAGTAGCACTCACGCAACGGAAGATTACAGATGGGATGCTGCTGACGCTATTTGGGATTTCGCTACATGGTTATGAGGAGACGATATGAATAGATTTATTGAGAAGTCACAATTCCCGATGTCTTATAATTGGCGATTAAGGACTTACCCTGCAGGTAGTATTTTACTCAAAGACTTCCCTGAGGACTGTGGGTATGCTCACAAGGGGCAGTTAATTGTTCCTACTCAGAAGCCAACTCTTGACCTAGTTGGCCCGAATCTAATAGTTACTGTAGGTCAGGCATTTATGGGTAATATGCTCATAGACCTTGACGCTCAACATAACACCGGTATTACATGGTGCGCTTTAGGGTCAGACAATACCGCTCCCGCGCTAGGGCAGACTCAGTTAGTGGATGAGGGTGGCGGTGCTGCCATGAGAAAAGTCGTCACCTCTAAGACTCAAGCGATAGCACCGAATACTAACCAATTCACTTGGTCAACATTCTTTACCGCAGGAGAGTCCACTTTGGCTATTGAAGAGGCGGGGATGTTCGGTTCGTCAACAGCAGGAGCAGCCGAGAACTCAGGCATTATGTTTTCAAGATGGTTGGTATCAATTAACAATATAGGGGCGACCTCGGATATTACTATAGATTACGTACTTTCGATCGGATAAGGAGTCTGAAATGAAAAGAATTGAACCAAAAATACACGGTCATATAGAGGATTTACTAGAGAAAAACCACCCCTTAGCCTTTAAGTCGGTTCACTGTAAAGACTGTGAAAGTCTTGTTCATGCTGCTAATAATGAATGTATGTCAACTTGGGTGGAAACTGGCATTGGTAATTATTGCCTCAGATGTTTTATCAAGATGCTTAATAAGAGAGATTGCATTGAATGTTTTGATGATGATTTGGCATTGGAGGACGGAAGATGGCAATAGCAACAGGTCAACCTATAGAAGCAGCAGATGTTCTAAATCTTGGTCTTTCCATTTATGGAGATGGGTCTGATGGTAATGTAACAACTGCCGGTGGTGGTGGTGGAGATGTTACCCTTAGTCGTGATATGTTTTATGATGATTTTACGGTAACCGCTGGTGATACAATTACTACTAACGGTTATAGGATATTTGTTAAAGGAACACTCACTAATAATGGAACTATCGAAGTGAATGGTGGCGATGGAGGAAACGCTGTAACAACTACTGGAGGCGTTGCTGGTGCCTCAACTACTTCGGCTTCTATAGGTGGAGGAGGTGCAGGAGCTGTGGGTGCAAACGGTGGGGCTTTAGGGGCTAGTACCGCTAATGGTACTAATGGTAATAACGGTACTACTATTGCAGCTACTTTAGGAGCAATCGGTGGTGATGGGGGTGATGGTGGAGATTCTGACGGGATACCTTCAAATACTGGTGGGGTTAAGGGCGATGCAGGACCAATTACGGCTCCAGCGGCATCTAAGGGTGGATTCAGCACTTTACCATTTGCTATTATTTTAAAAGAGATTGAGACAACAGTTGCTAGGATTACTGGTGGCTCTGGTGGTGGTAGTGGTGGGACTGGTGGCTATACAGGAGCTACTGGCAATTTGGGTGGGTCTGGTGGAGGTGGTGGCGGTGGTGGAGTCATCTGTATAAGTGCTGCAATAATCGACAACAGTGGTGGTACTATTTCATCAAACGGTGGAGATGGTGGTAATGCTGCAGCTTCTACAGGAACGGTCGGCGATATTGGAGGAAGTGGAGGAGGGGGTGCCGGGAGTGGTGGTTTCATAATGCTAATTTATAATATACTCACTACTGGGACAGAAGAAGTTACTGCTGGAAGCGGCGGTAGTGGTAGTGCAGGCTATGGAGCTGGTATTACTGGAGATAATGGTAGTAATGGCAGTGTCGGAACAGTTGTTAAATTAGTCAACGTTTAAGGAGAAGTCATGGGTAGACGAATATGGATAGTCTCAGAGGTAGCACAATTAGAAACAAAGGATTTTGACGATGCCAGGGCACATAATTGTCCTGAGATAGTAAATGGCATTCCACCTGTTTTATCAGACGTAATCAATGAGTCTAGTTTACCTATGACGTTTGAGGAGCCAGAGCATACACCAGTTGAGCCTTCGAGAGACTTAGCTGCCGAGATAGATGACTTAAAGGATAAGATAAGCGTACTGGAGAAGAAATAGGGGGTAAAGCCTATGTCGAGTTTTACGACACCATTAGTGGTCAGTCCGATGCCCGATGGCAGGAAATGGCGATTAGTTAAGCCGTTTGTCTATCATGTAGGGTCAGAGCATAGCCGGGATATAATCAAGGTCAAGGCAGGGTTCATTACCGACTTCGCTAGTATCCCCTGGATATTTTGGAGCTGGTTACCTTCATGGGGTAAATACGGCAAGGCAGCAGTTTTGCATGACCATTGTTACCAGACTCAATGTAAAACCAGAAAAGAAGCCGATGATATATTCCTCGAAGCTATGATAGTAAGTGGAACTAAAAAATGGAAGGCCAAGCTGATGCACAAGGGAGTCAGGTGGTTCGGGTGGTTAGCCTACAGGAGGTTACCATGAAACCAACACAGCGAGATGAATTACTGGGAAGACTTGACGAAAGAAGCCTTAATACATGGCAGACCGTTGAGAAGATAGAAAAGCACGTTGATAGATTGAATGGTGCCGTTGCCAAGAATACCGCATTCAGGGTTTGGGGTTGGAGAATTATCTTAATACTGCTTCTTGGGGGCGGTTCAACAGCAGGAATATTAAAAGGCATAGGATTATTCTAACTTAAAACAGAATATTTAAAAATAATTACCCTCGTCCTCACGGGCGGGGGTTTTTTCTTGCGTTTAAGGCACTTTATTCAACGACTGACGGCATGACATATATTTTATGGTAGTGGGTGACCTTGGTTCCGTAGATTTGGAACTGATGACCTTAGAGAAGGAATTAGCCCATGACCCGTGGAAAACTATTTAAAAATAAAACTTGACAAAACGCCTAGTCTTCTTTTATACTGTTTTCACTACTAAAAGAAAGGGGGGTGCTTATGAAAGCAGGTGAAATCAAAGAGCTTCGTAAAAGACTCGGACTAACTCAGAAAGAGCTAGCTGCGAAAGTCAAAGTCGACGCAATCACTGTCAGCCGGTGGGAACGTGGAGAACAACACCCGACTCTAAAAGTGTTAAGGCGACTGAATAGGCTTAGCGCAAAACTAAAAGGGGGTAAGTAGATGAAAGATAGTTTCACCATAAAAGGGAAAGCAAAAGACGTTTTTCTTCAGTTCGCCAAGATAGCACTCAAGAATCCAGACAAGTCAATCAGCATTATTTTCGAAGCATCAAAAGCTCCAGAGCCAAAGCCCGAACTCTGTCCTAAGTGCGGAGCGCATATCGTGAATTATACCGAAGCGTTTGGTATGCCTTGCTGGTGCTACCGGCAAATAATGAAGGAGGAAAATTAAAGCATGGAAGAAAAACTAAGGGAACAGATCAAGGTGGTGGTTGAGGCTAGACAGCACTCACAGTTACTGGCAGACCAAAGGAAGTCAACAAAAGTAAAGGTAATTCATCCTGGCTATTTAATCAGCATGACTCTAAGAACTATCAAAGGCTTTTTAGACTCCAACCTATTTAGTGAAGCCATTGACCAACAAAAAGAGTATCGTGACAATCTAACTCAGGAAGTAATAAAAGAGCAGAGAGGGGATGGATGAAAGAAGTATCATGAAATATATATACTGAAAGGAGAGGAAGATGTTAACTATTGAGACTATTGAAAGTAAAGACATAGTAGAGTTGGTAAGTTATCAGCAACCGTCCCCAAATTCCGCTAGAATAACAATACTGCGTGGACAGAACTTTTATGCACGCTGTGTCAATGGTAAATTACAGGAGTGGACAAGTCAGGATCCAACTGAACATTCAAAAGCACTGTATTCAGAGGCAATTCAATTCGAGGAAAAACTTGGGAGCGTGCTTTTGTAATGGAAATTAGAAAAACCTGGGCGAAGCAAGAGGACTCAACTCGTAATTGCTACAATGCTATAACTGACCTGAAGAAAGTCTGGTGCCGACTCGGACATAAGATTGGCAAGACTCCAGATGGCAAACTCAGGGCAGAAAACATCTTGAAGTTAAAAGTAAGATGCATTAGCTGTATGGGTTGCGTAGACTTTGATAAGGTCGAGAAATAAAATGCATCATTACCCAGAAGACCAGCGCGAGGAAAACCTTAAGAAAGTCAAGAGTCAGAATGTCTGTGCTATTTGCCGACGTCAGCTATATCTTTACTGGGACGTAGAACGAAAGCTAACTTACATCGGCTGTCCAACACCAGGACACGAAGGCATCTCTCGGGAATATCAACCGCAGAGATTAGATTACCAATCAAATATAAGGAGGGAAACAGAATTGGAACAGAAAGTAGGAGTAAAAGCAAGTCAATCAGTGGCCACCATCCCTAAGCAGGGACAGCTAACAAAGGGTGAGGCTATGTCTCTACTGAGACTCTGCTATCCCAAAGCTCCAGATGAAGAGATAGTACGGTGTGCTATCCTCTGCCGGGACTTCGGACTGCACCCACTGATGAAAGAGGTTCACCTGGTGCCTTTCAATGAGGGAAAACCAAATGAGACGTGGGTAACAGTCATGGGTATCAATGCCACCCGAAAGCTCATGGCACAACGCGGAGCATATTCTTATATTGACGACACGCCCAGAATCATGTCTAACGAAGAGCAGAAGAGACGGTTCGGCAAGGTGGATGAGCACAATATCGTGGCAATTACCAAACTGAAGAACACTGCCGGGATGGAAGCGCCAGGCTACGGCAGATGGCCAAAGGGTAAGCAACCATACGGAACTGACAAAGGTAACTCCCAAGAGAATATGGCCATCATCCGCTCAGAACGTAATGCCTTCGGCCGTCTATGCCCGGATGTTCTACCACAGGACGTTGAGGTTTCCGATGAAGCATACACCGAAGTCCCAGATGTTAAGGTTCTCAATAAGGTCTCTGGTGAAATGCCAATGACAGATGAAGAAAAGGCTGAGGCAACACCTAAAATCGAAGAGGTAGTTCCTGCGCCGGAAGAGAACATTGAGGTAGGCCACTGGTGCCATATCCACAACTGCGAGTTCAAACCGAAGAACGGAAGGTTCGGTCCATTTTATAGCCACGAAATTGAGGGGATGACAGGGAAAGATAAATGGTGCAAAGAGCCAAAGGATAATCCCCCAAAACCTGACACTGAGGAAACACCACCACCGGCAGAGCCAGATGTTGCACCAGAGGACGCTAATCAAGCCGTAGAGCCACCGGAAAAGCCAACAAGGGACGTGGAGTCATTGAAGACATGGAGCGACCTTTATAAAGCCTGTTTCCAAGACTTCGTAGGAGAGAACGGAAAACCAATGCAACCACAGGAAGTTATGAAGGAACTTAATGTTAGTCAGCCGTCAGAACTCGGTGACACACCGGCAGAATGTTACCTGAAGATTGCAGCAGTGAGGAAAGAATATTAACAACCGAATAGTGCTGGTGTCTTGACAATCCTTGCTTTTTGTGGTAAACTTGTGTTATGGAAATGAGAATTTGCGAAAGATGCCAAGTAGAAAAGCCGTTAAGCGAATTCTACAAAAACAAAAGCAGACCACTGGGGGTAGGGTATTGGTGCAAGGAGTGTTGCAAGCTCTACGAAAGATACCCCCATAGGAAGGGTCGCCACGCTAAATGGCGTAATAGCTCAAAGGGGAAGGTTAAAACTAGGGAATATAATCAAGCTCATTATGAACAAGATAAGCCTAAAAATAGAGCGAGGGCAACTATCTATAGATTGATAAAGTCGGGGGTTATAAAGAAGATGCCTTGTGAAATTTGTGGGAATTTGAATGGGCAAGCTCACCACCCCGATTACTCCCAACCACTAGAAGTCGTATGGCTTTGTCAATCTCATCATTACGACACCGATAGGAGATAAGAGCCAGCAGTTATGAGTGGGGTGAAGGTGGCGAGGAAGCAGGAATGAGTACCCGCACAGCGTATTAGCCTACACTCACTCAGAAGTGTCGTAAAGGCTACCGACCTTCACCTCACCATAACTTAACAAAGGAGTGATAAGATTATGGCAAATGATAACGAGACATCGAGGTATATGCTACCAGATTTACTTGGGGAACCAGCAGGATTTGTAAATGATGAAGGCAACTTTATATTCCGAGAAGGCTTTGAAGTGCCAACCAATCATTTCGTCTTTTTCATTGACGCTGACGAGTGGATGGAGTTAAGTAAGAAGTCGTAACAAAGGAGTGAGATGAATAAGTATTTTAGATATGCTCAGGAAAACGGGGGACAGAAACTACATTTGGTCGAAGACTTTGGGGGTGGCGAGGTTGCCCTTAGAGCATTATGTGGGCGCAAGCCCGTAAAGCGCGGCATGTGGAGAATGACAATAAATGTTCCATTGGCAAACGCTTGTCATAACTGTCTTAGGGTATTCCGAATATAACAAAGGGAGGAGATTATGAAAGAACCTACAGAGAAACCAATCATCTTTAGTTCCGATATGGTAAAGGCAATCCTGGATGGGCGTAAGACTCAGACTAGGAGAGTGATTAAGTTTAAACCACTTACTAATGAGTTTGGGAGAGAATGGGCTTGCCCGTTCACAAATGATGGTCTTAACTGGGTATTCACGGCAGGCTTTGGAATGTCTGCTCGCCAACTGCGTATCAAATGCCCCTATGGTCAAGTAGGTGGGAGGTTGTGGGTGAGGGAGACTCACTACCGCTTTGGTATGTGGAAGAAGAATGGCTTAACTAAAACAGGAAAACAAAGGTGGCAATTTAAGCCCTTAGGTGAATTGATTTGGTATATGCCGAATCCTCCAGATGTGGTTTGTAAATCCAGAAAAGAGATAGGTTATTTCAAGCGACCATCAATCTTCATGCCCCGATGGGCTTCTCGTATAGATAAGATAATTAAACTTCTAAGGGCTGAACATTTACTTGATATATCAGAAGCAGACGCAAAAGCAGAGGGATTCAACTCGATAGGTGAGTTCTTTGCCTACTGGGATATTCTAAATAAAAAGCGTGGGTTTGGGACTGATATGAATCCTTGGAATTGGGTTATAGAATGGTAATAAGTTTTAAGAAACTTGACAAAGACTTTAGTATAGTTTAAGGTCAATTTATGAGAGAATTTATAGGTAGACCCGCGGACAAAAGCACACAAGGTCTAATCTGCCCGAAGTGTGGCAACAAGGTATTAAGAAAAGCAGGATTTCACATCTCGCGCAACCGGCTAGAAACTCGTAGAGTTCAAATGTATGTCTGCCGATTGTGTTTCTTCAAAACTATTAAGCCTTTAGGGGAGAACGATGCCAAGAGGTAGATTTCTAAGCAAATCAATCAGCCTTGACGAGAACGTAAATGCCCTTTCAGATGATACAGCACGACTTCTTTTCACATGGCTAATATCTCACCTGGACTGCGAGGGGAGGTTGCACGGGGATGCTACAACAGTCAAAAGTATTATCTTCCCCCGGCGTAATATCTCAGTCAAAAGAATCGACAAATATCTCAACGAAATTGAAAAAAACGGATTGATTTTTCGTTATTCGATTAACGGAAATACCTATTTAGCAGCACCAAACTTTGAAAAACATCAAACGGGATTGCAAAAAAGCAAGGAGGCTCAGTCTCAAATTCCATCCTTTACTCCAGAGTTACTCAAGAGTAGAGCAAAGCAAAGTCCACCACAAGTACAAGCTAAAGTTAAAGTAGAAGATAAAGTTATATATGCGCAAAAACGAAAGATAGAACATACCTTTGATATTTTCTGGAAGGCATACCCTAAGAGGAAATCAAGGGGGCAGGCGGAGAAGGCATTCGAGAAAGTCAATCCTGATGAGTCACTCTTGAAGACTATCCTGGCCGCAATAGACCAAGCCAAGAAGTCAGATGATTGGCAGAAGGAGTCAGGGCAATATATCCCATATCCTGCCACTTGGCTTAACAATAAAGGGTGGGAAGATGAGATTCAAAAAGGAGGTCAGAGTGGAACAAATAGGAAAGGTTCTCGACAGTTTCCAAAGGCAAAAGACTACCGGTCCCCAGAGGAAATATTCGGAGGAAAAGATGATTGACCAAGAAACTGCCCGTTATACTCCTAATCCTGATTGCCCTGTCTGTCGCGGTGCTGGCGTCGTGCATCCACTACTAGATAATAAGAAGCCCGACTACTCAAGAGTTATCAACTGCCGAACTAAAGGATGCCTCGAAGACAAAAAGATGGCATATCAGGCTACTGAGGCTTATGCCAAAGAGAAGGGCGTGAGTAAATTTAGTACATTCGATGAATTCAAGCTAGTCCTTGGCGCCGAGGCTACCCTGGCGGCCTTCAGAGATATCGCCTTCAATGAAGATGCGCCGCCTTTCCTCTTCGTCTACGGCACCACCGGCAACGGCAAGACTCATCTCTGTGAAGCTACCCTTATCGAGCTGCTGAAAAGAGGCGTTGATAGCCGGCTTTACACGGTGCCTGACCTGATGAGTAAGTTGCATCAATCAATATCCGAAAACACCACTGAGCAGATAATGACTGGTCTGAAAGTTATGCCGGCGCTAATAATGGATGAGTGGGGACAAAACTACGGCACTCCCTGGGAAGAGCAAAAACTGGAAGAGATCGTGATTGCCCGGGAGAGGGCAGGATTGATAACCATAATCACCAGCAATCTGGAGCCCGACGAATTGCCCGAGAGAATCGCATCCAGGTTCCGCGATCGTGTTCTTGCCAAACTGATAGATAACAAGGCGCCTGACTATCGCCCGCGGAAGAAGAAGTCGTAACAAAGGGAGGAGATTATGAAAGATAAACAAAAGTTACCTAAAGAAACAAGTCAGTTCCATTGTTTTAAGTGTGGTAGGGTTTGGAAGATAGATAGGGATGATGGTAAAATCGTCTACTCAGATGGCATTTGCGGAGACTGCACTCATATCAGGATAGACCTGAGTTGAGGGGGAAGATACTGACAGCATTGAAAACGCCACCTATAAAAAACAGGAGTAAGAAAAATCCTGTTGGTGAAGTAAATCTTGAAAAACTAGCCGATTATCTTCTCGCCCTATCCCCTAATGAAGATGAGATACGGAAGGACGAGAGGGAGAAAGCCTACGATAGGGGGTGGAATAATGCTAAGAAATACAAAGAACGGCACAGGACTTAAATGAGATAACAATGAAAAGGAGGAATAGAGTAGATGAAAATTATATCCTATAGGAAAATGCCAGCAAAATACTTTGACATTTGCGAAGCTCGGGGATGCCAGAAAGGAGCAAATCATCTAATCACAATACGGACTAAAAACAGGGAAGGTAAAAATATGGTTGACCAATATTCATTATGTGATAAGCACCTCAGTCAATTTAAGAACGAGGCAGAGGGAATTAAATGACAGACAAAAACAGGCTAAAGTTAATTGACCCTGACGGCACCGAGTATCCAGCGATACGAATTAAGATATGCCAGACCTGCAAGAACCTGGCAAAAGAGGAAGCTGAAACCTGTCCCCACTGCGGATCGGGGAAACTGGAAAATTTTATATTAGGAGAAAAGAAAGATGATTAAAAAGGTTACTAGGAGAATATCATTAGGAGTAATTGGGGTAGCGGCAGTGCTTATCCTGATAGCAACGGCAATATTTCATGGCCCGCCCGATGTAATAACTATCGGGAATGAGGTCAGGGCAGGGGTAGACTATGTAGTTAATGGAGTTGACGACCACATTGACATACAGAGAGCGTTAGATAACGTTGCCCCCAATGGAGAAGTCGTACTTTTAGGCATCACTTTTCATGGCGGAGTGCTTGTTGTCCCAGAAGGTATCACTCTAAGAGGTCAAGGATACAACTCAAAATATATAGCACAAGCAGACACGAACTATAACAGGTTAATTATGCTCAATTCTTGGTCACGACTAGAGGATATCTACATTGATGGGAATGGTGCTAACCAAACATGGGGAGGTGTTGCTGTATCTACCGTGAAGGAAGCAATAGGGATTTTAATGTCTGGTATATATGTCTGTAATTCCTTCCAGGACAATATAATTATAGATGACAACTCAAGCCATATTATAGTGACGAATTATTGGTCTTGGAATGCTGGGCAAGGTGAAGGCGTGACCGGCTCCGGGGTTGAAATCGGAGCATCTACTGGTGGGAACATAGTTCATAATATCCTAATCGAAGGCGGGCATATCTGGGATTGTGACCAAGCAGGGATTTTAACATCTGTCCATGCTGATGAAGGGAAAAATGGAGCTACCAATATATCAATCATCAACAATACTACTGAAAATTGTGGATATGCCGTTTCGCTTGGTAGCGGACCCGATACTCCGGTAATTAAAACCTCTCATGTCATTATCCAAGGGCACAATAGTTATGGAGATACAAACGGCATAGGATTAGACGCTTGTTCTTATATCTTAATCGAAGGGAACACCTTTAAAGACTTAGGCGGGATTGCTCTTTACGCACCTGAGAATAGCGACCACATCAGCTTTATCAACAACCAAGTGGATGGTACTATAGATTGGGCAGTGAAAATTAAGTCATCAGACTCTATTGTTTCTGGCAATACTATCTCAAATGTTACTGGCGGAATATGGAATGGTGGGATAGGACATGCAGCATATGATGTCAATGTTGACCGCTTGGTTATAGAAGGCAATACTATCACGAATACTAAATATGCAATGGTCTTGACAAATCTGCGCTATTCTACTGTCAATGACAATATTACGATGAATAATGAGAGAGGAATTACCATACGTAAATATTCCTTTTACAACACCATAGCAGGAAATAATTGCTCTGATGACCAGGCTGTTCCAACCCAATTAAGGGGGATTATCGAATATGATTTCAGCGATTATAACCATTTCTCTGGGAATGTATGTATAGGGAACACGGGACACGGGGTCTATTCTTCATCAGGGGAGCACAGCACCTTTGATGTAGAAGAAATGTCGGTAGAACTCGACCTCACGGGTGCTGGAGTGGACGTTGATGTATTCTTTTCTGCTGCCCCCTGTCAGTTGGTAGCTTATAGCGTTCTCTATTCTCAAGCTACTGGAGGAGGAGCGGGAGTTGAAATAAGGGTAGGCAAGTATGGAGACAGTGACTATTTTGACACCTCTATTAGCGAGGCAGACAAGGCGGTAGAATACTCAAAGTACTTTAATACCAGTAATTTAACCAACGCTCAGATTGATGGGATGGTAACAGTGGGAACAGAAGGCGGCAAGGCAGACACAGGGAAAGTCATACTGATATTGTATATCGCTAAGTTGGTAGAATAACAGGAGGATAAACAACTAAATAGTGCTATGAGTGGGGTGAAACTAATTTTGATTACCAAGTATGGGAGTAGCCCCACCCATAACAAAAGAAGGAGTGTGAAACAGATGATTATATTAGCGATTGACCCAGGAACTAAGTGCGGATATGCAAAGAGTCCGCTAGAGTCAGGAGTATGGGACTTGTCACCACGCCGGCACGAAGGCGGCGGCATGAGGTTTATCAGGCTCCGGAACTACCTGAGAAGAGCATGTGACGGTATCGACATGCTGGTCTACGAGGAAGTCCATGGACACAAGGGGACATACGCAGCCCAGATATATGGTGGCATAATAGCCATCATCCAAGAATACTGCGAGGCAAAGGAAATACCCTATCAGGGAGTGACGGTCGGAGCGATCAAGAAGTTTGCTACCGGGAAGGGTAACTCAAACAAAGAGGCTATAGTTGCAGCTGCCCGAAGGAAGTGGCCAGCACACAATATCCTTGACGATAATCAAGCAGATGCCTTATGGTTGTGGGAATTGGCACAAGAGGAGTACCCAGAAGAACAGGAGGCGACCAGATGAATAAAACACAGATTGAATGGGTAAAAAATCCTGATGGAACACCAGGCTATAGCTGGAATCCAATAACAGGTTGCTTAAATCACATAGACGGTATGTGCAAAGGTGGTAACTTCCCCTGCTATGCTTATGGATTAGCTGAGACTAGACTCAAAGGATTATATCTGTCAAATAAAGACACAGCTACCAAGAATTATGATGAAGATAGCTATCCTTTCTACCCCCGCTTCTGGCCAGATAGGTTGCTAGATATTCCTTTTACGAAGAAGTCAAGAGGTATTTTCGTGTGTGATATGTCTGACCTTTTTGGTATTGGTATCCCTAGAGAATGGACACAGCACGTTATAAACTTAATCAGACTATCACCCCAACACCGCTTCTACCTACTCACCAAGCAACCGCAAAATCTCATCAAGTTTAGTCCGTTCCCTGATAATATTTGGCTTGGTGTATCGGCTGCAAATCAGAGCCAGGTTGATGAGGCGGTAAAGTATCTCAAAGAGATTGAAGCAACTGTAAAGTTCATTAGTTTTGAGCCACTTTTAGAGAGAATAAACATTGACTAATCCTCTCAATTGGATTATAATAGGACTATGAGCAGTAAGGGTATATCCCGTAACAAAGGTGAAGCTAATCCGTTCTTCGGTAGAAAGCACACTCCTGAAGAATTAGAAAAGATGAGCTTAGCTCGTAAGGGCAAGAAAAGACCACCTCGGTCAAGGGAATGGTGTCAACATATATCTGAGGCTAGGAAGGGCAAATTTAAGGGGAAGGATAATCCTTTCTTCGGCAAGCATCATACAGAGGAAATGAAGATGGCAATGAGCAAGGCACATATAGCCAACCCGAAGTTTAAGCGGAATGGAGAGGAACACTGGAATTGGCAAGGTGGTATTAGTTGTGAGAATTTTAAGGCTAGGAGTTGCCAAGAACTTAAAATTTGGCGTAGGGCGGTATTCCAAAGAGATAATTGGATTTGCCAAAAGTGTGGTGTTAAAGGTTGTAGAAAACATCCTGTCAACGCCCACCATATCAAGTCCTTTGCGAAGTATCCTGAATTAAGATTTGAAGTGCGCAATGGTATTACCTTGTGTAAAGATTGCCATAAATCACTTAAAGAGGAGGATAATAATGAATAAATTACAAGAGGCTGGCATATCGTGGGTGGTTATAGGTAGCCAGACAAAACCCACCATCTTACCAAAGATAGAGTGGGTAGAAGAGATAGTAGAGGCATGCGTTAGCGCCGGGATACAGGTATTCTTAAAGAACAACCTGATACCAGCTTTACATGGCTTAACACCGTTCTACAAGCCACTCTCCCCATCAGGTTTGGGGAGTTGGGAATTAATACAGGAGATGCCACAGTGACCACATCACTAACCTGGCCACTATTCTGGTGTCTCTCAGCTAAATCGCAAGCCCTATTAATTAAATTCCAATATGAGACATACGGATATCACTTATCAATCCCTTCACGCCCGTCACACGGCCACAGCGCCACGGAGATGGAGACGACAGAGGAGGTAGAGAAGCTAATGAGGCAGACGAGAAAGGACTTTTAAATGAAACCAAAATTACTGGATTTATTCTGTGGTGCCGGCGGGGTTGCTATGGGCTATCATCGAGCGGGGTTTGAGGTTGTGGGAGTCGATAATAAACCACAACCTCACTATCCTTTTGAGTTTCACCAGGCAGATGCACTTACCTTTCCACTTGAAGGCTACGATGCTTACCATGCCAGCCCGCCATGCCAAAAGTTTAGCAAGGCAGTAAATGTCAGAGTTAACCATAAAACTAGAAGGGAAAACCATCTTGATTTAGTTGGTGATACTAGAGATTACCTTCTAGTGACTACTAAACCATTCATCATTGAAAATGTTCCCGGCTCCCCATTGCGAGATTATATTAAGTTACACGGCACTATGTTTGGTTTAAAGACTAATAAAGAGCGTTGGTTTGAACTGCACGGCTTTGAAATTCTACTTCTGCCGGCTAAGTATTCTAGCACAAAGGGGAAGGTTAAATCAGGAGAATTCGTAGGGATTATGCAACACTCTAAGTATCCTAATGAGCGTTATAGAAAAGAGGACCTAGCCGAAGGATACGCTATAGATTGGGGATTGACACGGTACGAATTACGGCAGGCAATCCCCCCAATTTACACAGAATACATAGGCAAGAAGTTAATGGAGTATTTAACTTAAAGCTATGACTAAAGCCAAAGACTGGTACTCGCCGAGCGAAATACACTTCAAGCGAGAAGAAATTCTGTGGGTGCTCCAATACATTGAAATGATAGAGGAAGGTAACTGGCCTCCGGACTTCAAGCATACAGGATACACCGGCGGAAGTAAGGGTAAGCGATTCGGACCGGCTTATTTTGAAGTTCCTGTTACTATAAGCGCAGAAGTTTCACGCAGGTTAGATATGACCGGAGCAGATGGCAAGGTCTTATTCTGGCAAGTACAGGCCGGGGAAACTATATACGAAAGCCTGGAGTACGAAGCACAATGCGCTCTGAATTTTATGTCTATATGGGATTTCAGGAAAAGACCAGCATACAGTAAATGGAGAAAAAACTGGAGGTATCACCATCGGTCAAAATGCGACCATTCGTCTCATTCTAAAATAGTGATAAAAAACAAAACTACTCAGGAGCATCACACCAAGAAACGAAATCCCGAGACCTACCGAGAGTTCAAAGATAGGTAAAACTTGACAGCCTGTGGTATGATATAATATAGCGCAGCTACGCAAAGTTGTGGAATAAGCCTGAGGTAACCGGTACTTTGGGCTTTTCCTGTTTAAACCAGAGTAAACAACCTTTACCCTGCGGCGGGAATGCTCTATCCAATTGAGCTACGAGGCCAAGATATAAGCGTAGGCAGTGTCGCAATACAACCTGAAGGGTGTTACCAGCACCTTTCTTAGATTAGGTTGCTCCCCTGTCCGGGGTACTGCCTACCTGCGGCGGCTATCTCAAAAGAGCTAGCATAACCGGGAAAGAGGCAGTGAGGATAGATGAAAACTGAGACAAGTGATTATTTCCCAGCAACATTAAAACAAAAACAGTCTATTGTTCGTATGTTAGAGAAACGTGGTGGGAATACTGATGGTATATTGTCAGCCGATATGACCACATCAAAAGCCCATCATTTCATATGGGCATTGTATAGAGAGAGTAGAGGGCGGAAGACGGAGCTGACAGAGAAATGAAAACTAACGGTAAAAATGGTAATGGTAAAAAAAGGGAGCAGACGGCGGCTCGTATTATAAAGGCTATCGGAGAATGCAATGGACTTCTAACCGTCGCTGCTGCTAAGGCTGGTGTCTCATATACTACTATAAACCGCTATGTTGCCGATTACCCAACTGTTAAGCAGGCCTCACTAGATGCGCGTGAGAGGATGCTCGACTTTACCGAGGGCAAACTATACTCTAAAATAAAGGGTGGTGACAATACTTGCATAATCTTCTACCTCAAGACACAGGGGAAAGCCAGGGGCTATATAGAAAAACAGGAGATAGAGCATAGTGGCAACATTAAAAGGAGTCTTGAAGAATATACAACAGACGAGCTCCTCCAGATTATTAAGAGTGAGCGAGGAAGTTCTAAGAAGAAAACAGGCGACTGAAAGCCTGCTACCGTTTTGTCAATATACAATGCCAGGTTACAAGACGTCACCACATCTGGATGCACTGGCAGACGCATTGACAGCCATAGAGAGAGGTGATTTAAAGCGACTTATAGTATTGATGCCACCAAGGCACGGAAAGTCCGAACTGATTTCCCTGAGGTTTCCCTGCTGGTATTTGGCAAGACATCCGGAGAACTATATAGTACAGGCCGGATATGCTGAATCGATAAGCCTGACACATTCACGGAGAGCAAGAGATATATTCATATCCCCTGAGATGCAAAGGCTATTCCCCGATATACACCACCGGCCGGAACGAGCCGGCCAGGAACTGATAATACCGGAGCGGCAAGCAGCCCATGAGTGGGGTACCAAGCAAGGCGGATCATACTATGCAGTAGGTATAGGCGGTGGTTTAACCGGCCGAGGTTTTAATCTGGGTATAATAGATGACCCGGTAAAGGATTCAGAAGAAGCCAATAGCCCGACATATAGAGAGAGGGCATGGGACTGGTACGGCAAGGTATTTAGAACCAGGGCTCAGCCGGATGCAGCGATAATAGTGGTAATGACCAGATGGCATGTTTCAGACTTAGTGGGGCGTTTAATAAAGTTAGCAGACGAAAGCCCCGAAGCAGACCAGTGGCTTATTCACAAATTCAGAGCCATCAGAGAAGAAGGGGAACAATATGAATTCTACACTAGACACTATAAAGACAGCTAAGGAACTCGGTCGCAAGGGCTACTATAAATATATTTATAGTGCTTGTATTGATTGCGGGGAATTAAGGTGGGTACATCTCATTAGGGGCAAGCCCGAATATGAGAGATGCTATCAATGTGGGAAACGGAGAAAAGATGAGGGGGGAGAAAATAGCCCACACTGGAAGGGTGGACGGATAAAAACGCCTGATGGCTACAGAAAGGTGCGTATTTATCCTGATAATTTCTTCTATCCAATGCGATGCGACAAAGCTGGTTATGTTCTTGAACATCGCCTTATAGTAGCAAAGGCATTAGGGCGGTGTCTTCATTCGTGGGAGATAGTCCATCATAAAAAGGGATTTGCTAAAGATGAAAACCGATACCCTGAGACGCTACAGTTAATGAGCGATTTAGGGCATAAGCAATTGACACTTCTAGAGAAGCGGATAGAGAGACTTGAGGCTCAAAATCTTGCCCTTTCACAGCGTATCCTCATTTTAGAAGCTGAGAGGATATTACAGAATGTCTAAAGTGGCACTGTGGCCGGAGCATTATCCATTGACAATACTGGAAACCATACGAAGTAGCATCGGCGGACAGGCATTTGAAAGTCTTTATCAATGTTCACCTGTGGTTGCAACTGGTAATATAATCAAGAGAGAGTGGTGGCAGTACTACAAAGAAGCGCCTATATGTGAAAGAAAGATACACAGCTGGGATACGGCATTCAAAGACAAGACGCAAAATGACTACTCGGTATGCACGGTATGGGGAGAGACGCATAGCGGGTATTATCTGCTGGATGTATGGAGAGGTAAGGTAGAGTTCCCTGAGCTGAAGCGAGTTGCCAATGCTCTATATGAAAGGGATAAGTCGAACGTGGTACTGGTAGAGGACAAGGCTAGTGGGCACTCGCTCATTCAGGAAATACAGCGCAATACAAGAATACCTGTACTCCCGGTCAAGGTTGATACAAACAAGGTCGCCAGGGCGAACTCAGTGACGCCTCTGATAGAAGCAGGGAAGGTTTACCTACCCGAAGTGGCTCCCTGGCTTTACGACTATATCGAGGAGTTGTCAGCGTTTCCAAATGCGACACATGATGACCAGGTTGACAGCACAACACAGGCCCTGTCGTTTCTAAGAGGTGAGCAGACGACAGAAGAGGTGATAACGGTTTACGACACCATGGATGCCGTTAGAGACTTAGGCCTGGAGTAAAGGAGTAAGTTAATGCTTGAAAAGATAAATACAAGTAAAGGTTTTGACCTTGGATGCTTTCATTTTGAGGTATTGATTGATAAATCGATTGCTGTGGATTTGCGGGATCGACAACGGTTTGGGGAATGTTCTTCATCACAGCAAACGATAAAAATATCTAGCGACTTTAAACCAGACCAATATCACAATACTTTTCTACATGAATCTATAGAGGCAATAAACGCAATATATTGCAACGGGGAATTAAAGCAAAATGATATTACCAATCTGGCAAATGGATTGGCACAAGTGATAAAGAGCCTGGGAGTAATTTTTACAGATAAATAATGGCGTAACAGGTTGACACTAAAGGAGGAATTATGCCAGAGAATACAACAACCTTGCCAATGTGTGAATTCTTTAATCCATTATTTGGTTGTAGGTGTGAGAAAAACAGAGAGGGCGACAAGGCGTGTCATTCCCAAAATCCCAAGTGTCCCGATTACAAACCGACAGAGTACAAAAGAGTTCACCAACTTGCAAGCTAGGGTGACAAAACGGAAATCTCTAGTGCCGTTAAAGAAGGAGTAAGTCAAGATGAATGGTAGATTGGTAAAGCAAATTCGTAAACACACCAAACGAAATTTCTTTCAATACCTGGACGAGATTAAACAGTGGCCGTTCAAGAACCGCTGGGACTTGGCCTGGTATATCTTATTTGGGAAGCCAAGAAAGAAGAAGTAAAGGATTAAATAGATGGGTGAAAACAGTAAAGATGAACTGTCGGTAATAATGCAAGAGGCAAGTAAGGCGGTAGAGACAGAGCTTGCTTTGGAAGATGCAGGGTGGATAAATCTCAGTGGTGCGTCAGGCGATATTATCTTGGGACCGGAACGCATAGACAATCTGAAGCTGTCTCGGCTGTATTACACAAAAGACCCGATCGGTCACCAGTCAGTCAGGTTGTGGACGGATTACACCTTTGGCGAGGGCATGACATTCCGGGCAAAGGAAGACAAAACTCAAGAGGTGCTAGCCAAGTATTGGTTGAACCCAAACAATAGGAGTGTCTTATCAGCCAGAGGACAACGGAAGTCATCGGATAAGTTGATGGTGGATGGGGAAGTGTTCTTTGTGCAGTTTCTCGGCGCCCAAGGAGACGAAAAAATCCGATGGATTGACCCGTTACAGATAACCGAGATAATTACCAAGCCTGATGATATCGAGTCGGTGATGTACTATGAACGGTCATGGACCGATAATCAAGGGAAGTCTCACATAACTATCTACCGAAGCGCTACTAATATTAAAGATGAGGGAACTAAGAATGCTGCCGGCAAGGATGTTGAAAAGACTGATGACGGGATTGTGTCACATCTGACATACAACACCATCACCCAGCGAGGTAACCCACTGTTGCTGCCAGCACTGCGATGGTTAAAATACAATACCAAATACATAGGCAGTCGTATAGCGGTTATGCTGGCGTTAGCTACGTGGGCTTGGAAGCAAAAAGTAACAGGCGGGCAATCACAGGTTGACACGATAAAAGCAAAAACACACGAAAAGGAAGTGGCTGCGGGGTCAACTTTCCAAGAAAACTTAGGGGTTGAAACCACGCCTATTAAAACAGAGACGGGCGGTAAGGCCGCATCTGAAGACGGCCGGCAGATAAAGTTAATGGCTTATGCTGCCGTCGGGCTTTCTGAGCAATATTTCGGTGATATTTCAACTGGCAACCTGGCCACTGCAAAGACTGTTGAATTGCCAATGCTAAAGCAGTTTCGGTCACTTCAAAAGGTATGGGACGACTTCTATAAAGAACTCGATGAGATAGTACTTGCTCATAATCAGATTCCACCAGATAAGTGGTATGTAGACCGGGACTTCCCGTTGATAGCACCGCGAGACGTAGTTGCCGCTGCTGATTCACTTGAGAAGATAGTCCGCACGTTCCCGCAATTTGCTGATTCAATGGAAGTGCAACAGGTAGCCCTGAGTGCGCTCAGTATCGATGACACGACACAGGTATTGGCGACCCTAGACCAGGAGGCCAAGAAGAATCCTGCCCGAGTCCTGTCGAAGGTGCTAAAGGAAATACGAAGAGATTATATAGTAATGGTCGAGAAAACCAAGAAGGAATAACATAACGGTATGGCGGAATAGGTAGACGCTAACGATATTTTGTCGAGTGAGGGGAGCATCAACAGAGAGGCTATGTTAAGACGTGGCACGATGGTTGAGCAAGACAAGACCCTATCTAGGGTGACAAAACTTCAAATCCCTAGTGCCGTTAGAAAAAAGGAGTAGTAACATGCAATGTCCAACTTGTGAAGGTAAAGGATACACTGAGCATCAATTCGGTTTAATTCAACTCAGGTGCAAGGTGTGCAAGGGAACCAAAGAAGTGCCTGACCCCGAGACAAAGGTGGGGTATTTTTTCTGTATGGAATGCCAGAGGTATCACAAACCCAATAGTCAACTCGGGAAGAAGCATCTAGGAAGTAAATTTAAAGCACCCGAACTTTACATACTACCTTGTGTTGACGGTGACAACCGACCTTTAAAAGAAAGGGTAGAAGAAGCCCACAAAATTTCAGAGAGCGCTGAGAAAGAGGCACTAAATGACAGTAATAGCGGAACTGGACAGGACAATACAACTACTGGAAGCCCTGACACCGGCTAATCCAAACAGTCCTGCTAACGAAACACGGAGAAGGAAACTCGAACGGGATATGGCCAGATACTTCAGGGCTCTCGATAAGGCGTTCCCATATAATAAGCTAACTGGCATATATAACCGTTACGTCAAGGAGAGTTTGGCATCTGATACTAAAGGTATTTTAGATCCGATGCTGGCTGCCTTTGATGAAGAGTTAACTCTTACCGTAAACGGTAACCTGGCTGAAATCTATTTAGCAGGTTCATCTGAGATGATAACATGGGGCAAGACCAAAGGCGGTGTACCAATAGCCTTTGAAGGGCCACCGGTTAGTGAAGCAATAAAGTGGGCAGAAAAGCGCGGTGCCTTTTTGGTCACCGAGATGGACAAAGAGACTAAAAAACGCTTGGCCGGTGTGATTAGCCGTGGAATAGAAAATAAGCGAGGTGTTCCGGGTATAGCTCGGGATATTAAAAACACCTTTACAGATATGACCCGATTCAGGAGTCAGCTGATAGCTAGAACCGAGACGGCAAATGCTTTGTCTCAAGCTAGTCTAGACCGTATGAAAGATATGGGTGTAGACGGTAAAGAATGGATAACCACAGGTGACGATAGGGTCTCAGATGAATGTAGAGCCAATGAAGCAGACGGGGTGATACCAAGAGATGATGCCTTTGCCAGTGGCCTCTTAGCACCACCTCAGCATCCAGCCTGTAGATGCTCATTAGCACCAGCGAGATTAAAGAAATAAAAGGAGCGATAAATGCCTACAGAAAAAGATTGCTGGAATTGCGGGGTAGCTGAAGAAATGCGGTTGGCGGGTACCTTTGGTGATAAACCGTGTATATTTGCGGAACAGATGATGCGAAATCCTTGCCGTGGCTGGAAGTCGATTAAGTGTGTGGGGGACGGCATTGAAGAAGCATTAGCCAGGTTAAAGAAATAGAAGGAGTAAGGAATGAATGCACAGACTAGAAGGGCTATATTAGAGAAGGTGAGGATTGCTGAGGGTATTACCAATCCAGAAGTGCCTTACGTTGCGTGTAATCCTGTTGACAGACAATCGCTAAAGGATTTCTTTGATATGGGGAAAGAAAGGAATAATCTTTGGGGTTTTTGCATTACCATGCCTTGTGGTTGCGAAAAGGACTTTAAATCCTTAGAGGACATTCCCTTTGGAGATTTACCCTGTCCTTGCAGAAGAGCAGACCACTTCTTCATTAAATATAGCCTTGAGCCACTAGGAAATGAACTAGCACATATAAGTTAAAAGGGGAAAAGATATGCCAGAACGGTTAGAACTTCAAACCAAAGAAGATACCGAACTCAAGAAGGAACTTGAGAAGATAGACTGGAATCTTGACTATGGGTCGGTTAAGATACAGATACGCAATGGCAAACTGTCTTTAATAACTGTAGAGAGGACGGTTAAACTAGATTAAGGAGGAACCTTATGGCAAGTATTAAGAAAGCAAAGAAGTTCGGGCTTATTCTGCAACTGGTAGAATCAGTTGCTAGGTGGGAGTCACCTAATTTTGTTGAAGAAGGTGGGGACTTTCCCATAGCGAGAGTAACATCTTTCTGTGAGGGTAAGATTAATTATCTCATAGACATACTTAAATATGTCAATAAGAACTACATGTTTTTACAAGAACCCCAGTTTATTGTTGGGCAAATTGATGGCAAGGATTGTATTAAATGTAGGACTTTACTCTTTCCGATTACTTGAGTGAGAAAGTTAGCCAATAATTAACTAACCAAAACGGAGGAACCGCAGGTTGTAAAAGGCTTGCGGTTTCTTTTTTTATTTGGAGATAATCAATGCCATTACCAAAACCGAATACGGACGAGGAACAAGGTGATTTTTTAAGCAGGTGCATGGGTAATGAAACCATGAAAGGCGATTTCCCTGATAATGAACAGCGCCTTGCTGTCTGTTTTTCACAGTGGAAAGGCAAAGAAACCAAGGAGGCAACTATGTCTAATAAGCTAAGTGACAAGAATAAAAAGAACTTACTCCAGACAGCGCTTATATCGGAGTATGGTTTAGGAGCAAAATCACCCATCCCCAAAAATATAACTGTCGAAGAAGTCTTTGACGACCAAGTAATCTATGAGGTCGATGGCCAATTTTATCAAGCTGGTTATGAAGTCGGGGAAAATGGTGAACCCATTTTTACTGACCCTAAGAAAGTATTGGCTACCAGGATATTCAAGGTACAGGAAGCTCTATCAATGGAGAATAAAAGGGAGATATTGCAAACCGCTTTAACTGCCCAGTTAAATTTATCTAAAGACGAGCATATATGGGTGGAGGATATGACAGATGCCGAAGTGTTCTATGGTCGTGACGGGAAGACCTTTAAGGTTAATTTCACCATTGCGGAAGACGGTACTGTTACTTTGGGAAACCCTGAGGAAGTAATCAGGCAGGTCGTCTATAAATCGCTGGAATCATTGCAGACCGCTTACTCAGATATTATACAGGAAGCCGGCAGACGTAATGCCTCACTTGACTCGGGCCGGATAAAGAAAATATACGAACTATGCAAGGAGCTGCTTTCTTCGGAGGTTGAGCCAGATGAGAAGATAGTGAAAGAGGCTGTTAAAGAAGCTAACAAAACTCTGAAATGGCTCAGGGAACAAGCGGTGGTAAAGACAGAGGACGGTGTTCAATTCCCTGTGATTGCCTATGCCTATGTGCCTAATATCGAGGAGTCATCCACATGGAAGCTAAGGTTATGGGAAGACCTTGAAAAGAAAGTAACCCGGGCGCAACTGGGAAGGTCGGCCGCAGCTTTAAGCCCCGGTGGGTTTAGAGGTCAGAGAGTGCAGATACTCGCCGCTGATTTACCGGCAGTCAAAAGAAAGGTTAGAACTGAGTATCGCAATCTAGGTACAGAGGATGCGGATATACCGAAGTGGGTAAAAGATTCTGAGACCCGGGAAATCGTAACGAATTTTACGCCGCTTACCGAGGCCACGTTTGATAAGGGCAGAGCCTCTGTAATCGTTATTAAGGCAGGGTTTAACGCTACAGAGGACCGTTACTACCCTGCAGACGTTTTGAAGCGTGATTTTGGAATATTCGAGGGTCAAAAGATGTATGCTGACCATCCAACAGAGGAAGAAGATAAAGCCCGTCCTGAGAGGTCGATAAAGGACTGGGTCGCCACCTTAACAGAAGTAAAATGTGACGATAACGGTGTAGTTACTGGTATTGCTGAGATTGTCGAGCCTTGGTTGATGCAGAAGTTAGCCGCCCTGCGAGATAAGAAGATGCTATCTGAAATGGGCATCTCTATCAATGCAGTGGGGACGGCCTCTAAATCTACCATCGATGGTAAAGAAACACTGGTGATCGAGAAACTTGAAGCTGCCAGGTCAGTTGATTTTGTGACTGAACCCGGAGCCGGCGGAGTTGTCACACTATACGAGTCAGATAGAACCCGAGATGTAGACCTGATAGAACTCTCTACATTAAGGGAAAAGCGACCCGACTTAGTAAAATCCATCGAAGCTAGTGTAAGAAAAGAAATTCAACAGGAGGTCAGGAAGACCATGGAAGACAAGGAACGAATTACAGAACTCGAAAGCGCGAATGAAACGCTAACCACGGAGAACAAGGGCCTAAAAACCAAGATTACTGAGGGAGAGAAGGCACAGGCAAAAGCCGAAGCACAAGCCGCCATTAAGGAGGCTGTAGACCAGGCCGAGCTGCCCGAGGCTTCCAAGGAACGTCTTATCGAGAGGTTCAAAGAGGCCGAGTCTGCTGACGGAATTGAGGAAGCGATACAGTCTGAAAGGGATTATATCGCCAAACTTTCCGAAGCAGGTAAGGTAACTAACATGGGTAAAACCCAATCCGATCCTGATAAGGATAAGGAAGCACTGAGGGAGTCCGTCAAGAAAGCTAATCCTGATTATACGGACGAAGAGGTGGAGGCCTTTATAGAAGGCAAGTAAAGACTCCGGTACCAAAGAAACTACTGGGGAACCAGAAAAATCAATGGAGGTAAAAAAATAATGCCAGGAGTAACAGCAGGAGTTTATCTCGGCGATCAGACTGTCGGGACAGAAGTTTCTTCCACTTACGAGGGAAGACATTTGACAGTTCGTGAAGACGAACTAATTCATCCTTATATAGCTGACGGTTTTGTGAACAAGGGTGATCCCGTTATATTATGTGACGCAGGAGTTCCAGCCACTTATGGTCTAGCAGTTGGGGTAGCTTTTAAAAGCGGTGCCGCAACGTCTGACCTAATCGCTCTTGATACAGAAGGTATCTGGAATCTTCAAGTCTATGCGGTAGATGATGATGGCGACAGAGCCATTGAAATTGGTGACAGGCTCTACATTAGAGCTGGAGCAATACCCGGTGCGGTAGATGAAGATGGCACAGGCGATGCGGAAATTAGTAAAATAAGTAATAGCGTTGTTCAGATACCATTTGGTTACGCGCTAGGTAGCTTAGTAGCTGGTGGAAGCGGAGTTATCGCCGTCAAGGTTCACTTCGATCCTATTTTGGTCGGAGACGTCGCCAATAAAGGACTTGACCATGTTCAAGGAACTACCACTAACCCGATAGCTTGGGGTACTACTATTGCCAATGTAAAGCAGATTGTCATGAGCGTTGGTATTCTTACCGATTACATCAGTGGTATCTACATCAGAGCTTACGCTGAGGCTGATGTTCCAGCTGGTGGTATCCAAGGACTTATCTACTCTCGTGTAACAGTTGAAGCGGATAGCCAAGACATGTATGCAATTAGGGGTCGAACCGATTTGGTTATGTCCACACCTCAAAACACTATAGCCAATATGGTAGTCGGTGGAATGTTCTCAGCGACTCTTAATAATCCAGGTTTTACCTTAACTCTAGCAGACAGAATTAAGGCCATCGATTGTTCAATCGGTCAGACTGCCACTTCGGTTATAGCAACAGGTGCAATTTGTGGCATGTATGTAGGTATGAATGGAATCTTGGTCGATAACGGTGGTGGAACTTCAGGTATCTACATCTATCAAGGCGGCGTTGGTTCTTTTCCCGACTATGGTATCTATATCCAAATGGAATCAGCAAACACTCTGGCTGGTATCAAGATTGAACAGCTTGCCGTTGCCGCAGGATATGGTATTGACATTGAGGACAGTGGTGGATTTGGATTTGATGCTCTTATTCGCTATGATGGCGTCAATGCCCAGGGCTATTTCCTTACTTTAACACCGGCCGCTGGTGTTGAAGACTCTGCCATTATATTTGACTCAGCAACCTGTGACCAGACGGCTGACAGAAGACTAAGAGTTCGCTGCGAAGGCGATGGCGACGACAGGTACATATACCTATTCCCAGTTTAAGTAGATAAGTAAAAATAAAAGGAGTAGTAAAATCATGGAATTAACAAAGGGTGAAATTTTTGACACTAAGGAAGCTTTGCAGAAACTTGTACCACAAGAGATGCCAGGACTGACCAGTTTGGCCATACTTGAGCTTATTCAGGCGTTGAACGTTTATCTTAAACCAATCGACGAAACGCGTAATAAGTTACTAAAGCAATATAGTACTACTGCGCCAGACGGTAGGTCTCAGATAATCGAACCGATGATTCTAGTTCCGGACGAAAAACATGAAGGAAGGATGTTGCAAATAGAAAATCCTAAATTCATGGACTTCATGAAGTCCTGGGATGAAATACGGGAGCTGGTTGTCGATATAAAATCGATAAAAACTCTAATCCCGTTACCTACTACCATAAAGATTTCCCCTTTGCACATGCAGGCTTTAAAGAAGCTTGTAAGAATCTCAAAATAACTACAGGAGGAATACCCACGATGGAACTGATGAAACTAATGGAGGATTGGAACGGTTATACTCCATTAACTGACGTTAGAAAGGGTGAGGGCTATAACCTCAAACTAGCTGAGGCTATTAAACTCATCAATAACACTGATAACCTTCCACCTCATAGACACCAATACCTGATACAAGAGGCACTGACCACTTCCGATTTCCCTTTTCTATTTGGTGATGTGCTGGACAGAAAGGTTTTAACTGCCTATAAGGGCGTTGACCCAGTATGGAAAGCAATTTGCCGAATGTCCACCGTCAAAGACTTCAAGGATGCTTATCGGTTCGCTATCACTGGTGGAGACCAGGTACTTGCTCGAGTAACACAAAAGGGAGAATACCCGGCAAGCGAGCGCACAGAAGCCAAATACACCATCGCCGCCCTGAAGTATGGCCGGCAGTTCGATATCTCATGGGAAACCATGAAAAACGATGATCTGGACGCCTTGAAGGATACCCCGACACGCTTTGCTCTCGCTGCAACAAGGACTGAACATAGAGTAGCTACCGGGCTATATGCCGGTGATTACAGCGCAGTTAACCATGCTACAAATCTGTATTCCGATGGTGTGGCTGCTGAACTCAATGCTGTTGCCACAGTCCTATCAATTAACAGTCTCGAAACAGCCTTGGAAGCTATGTCATCGTTTACGGATGCCAATGGTGAGGTGATTGCCAATAGAGCCAAATTCCTCGTAGTCCCACCGGCTCTGGAAATGACAGCTCGCCAAATACTCACGTCAGCAACCAAGATGTGGTTGGCCGATAGCGACGACGTTACTCCGCCGGCTCCATATCCCACAACCAATGTAGTAGCTCAGATGGGCTTAACTTTGATAATTGACCCATACCTGCCTGTCCTAGACACCACATATGGCGGTACTGCATGGTATCTGTTCGCTGATCCCAGAGACATAGCAGCTCTAGAATGTGTACATCTTCGAGGACATGAGCGCCCGGAAATTTGCATGAAGGCAAGCGACAAGGTAACCATTGGTGGCGGCGCTATCACTCCGATGAGTGGTGACTTTGCTACTGATAATGTTTTCTACCGGGTCCGCCTGGTCTTTGGTGGGACCACCTTAGACTGGAGAGCCACCTATGCTGGAGGCCTCGTAGGAATATAAGCTGAACTTACCAAAGGAGAACCGAACAAATAGCACTAGTCAGGGTAAGGGCAGGAGGTTTCTACTCCTTTCCTCCGTAAATACCTTGCCTTGGCTAGTCTTTAATGGAGGGAATAAGGAGATAACACTGACCCCTACAGAATGGGGATTATTGAAACCGTTGATTACTCAGGCTATTCAGTGTGAGTCTAGACTAGGCTTACCTCTTGAGATACACAACGGTGACCAAAAGATAGAGATAGACAATGAAGAAACGAAAATAAACCTCAGTTAGAGGAGGATAATATGCCAGATACGATTTTTAAAACGATACTACCTGGTTTGAAAGCTGTTGATTTAGGTGACGGTACTTATGGTGTCGCGGTAGTCTCCGAACAAGCACAAGACCGTGGTATTGCTACTGGAGGTTCAACTACCACCTGCGTAGATACTACTAAATCTTGGATTGTGAATACTTTTATAGGTGATACCTTAGAAGTAGTTATAGACGGAGTAGAATACCATAGTTTAATCACAGCTAATACTGCGAATACGCTAACTTTCAACGTTATTGGAGATACTGTCGTAGCAGGTGACCCGTACAAAATCAAGAGTGCAACCGGAGCCGAAGCTACTATTGCTGATGGGGCTGACGTAACTCAAGGCGCAATAGCTGATGCCATTGTAGCTGCGGGGGCTACGGGTACAATATCTGCAAAACTCCGTAGGATGACGCAGGGATTAGCCGATATTTTGACTGGACTAGGTTCTGTAATCCTAGCGGCAGGTACGGCAGTGATTGGTAGATTATTACCATTGGTGACAGTAGAGACACCTTTTACCGGTGCGGGAAATGTGACGGTTGGTACTCATAACATAACGCCTGGTGCGGCTTTTGAACTAACAGAGATTGAGTTACATTTATCTGCCGCCCCCACTACAGGCGCACAGAATTTAGTCGTCACTCTCGATGATGGCGTAGCGGCTGCCTACGATTTGGTAATACTTACCATTGACCTAGTAGCTAATGCCGTGACAGATTTGGTGATTACACCTAATAAGGCTTGTAAGGCCACGGATGTTATCACAGCAGCTTGGACTAATACAGATGGCAGAACCTTTGGTTTGAAATTCAAGCACAAGTTGATATAAGGAGAGATATGGTACAGCAGGTAATAATTAATGGTAGACCACTAGACCTGGACTGGGAGCCTTCACTAAAGGTAGGTACTTTGCCGTTACTGAGCACCCCTAGTATCATAAATAACAAGATGATGCACGGAGTTACCATCAACGGTTATGATTATCCACCTGTAGATAGCGGGGCTGTTCTTTATTTCCCAGGGCTTCCAGGCCAAGGTGCTACTATTTGGGATAGAAGTAATCAAGGGAATGATGGCACGATAACAGGTGCTACCTGGGTAAGGTTGTCAAGTGGCCTTTGGGTTTTGTCCTTTGATGGTGACGACAAGGTAAACTGCGGAACTGACTCTAGTTTATTCTCGGCAGACGGGTCTATTGTAGCTTGGTTTCTTGCAGACGGGTTAGGAGTTAATAATCTACTTGTCAGTAGCGACCCGCCAGGAGCAAACATTGGAGATTTCTTCTTTAGAGTTGATTCAGTAACAGATAAACTTAGAGCGACTTTCGATAACCCCGCAACTACTATATTTGGGAATGCTGCTGTATCCGCTTCAACTTGGTATATGGCAGGATTAAAGTGGAATACCACTGAGGTTGCTCTCTTTCAGGATGGAGTAAAGCAGGCTGATACTAGTGCAAATGATGTAACCACCATACAGGCAGCTCAAACCGCTATGATGATAGGAGTCAATAGAGTTATTCCCACATTTTCGATGACAGGGGATATTGCACTGGTAAGAGTTTTCAATCCGGCATTAACAGACGAAGAATTCGCTAGACTCTTCCAACAGGAACGACATTTATTTGGAGTGTAAATTATGGTAGACCCTAGAAAATATAACATACCATCTGCGACTCCGACTGCAGCCATAGCGCTTGTGGCTTCTGGTCCTGTCTTGGCAGTAAATCCGTCAAGGGTAGACGCTGAAATTATAAACGTAAGCAAGCCAAGCGAAGCTATATCTCTATCTCGTGGTGGAGTTGCTGTTCTAGGTGCCGGTATCACATTAACGGCGACCGGCAGTTCTTATCGAATAGGGACAGACAACTTATTTCTTGGCGTTATGAATGCTATCAGTGCTAGTGGTGATGCTGCTCTATCTATTTGTGAGGGGACAAAGCCATGAGTGGAGAAGGCGTACATAATACTTATGATGATACTGCTTTATTAGTTCTTCTTGACTTACTTCAAGCGGATATAGATTTAATTGAAATAGATGTTAATTCTATTCTGGCTAAGACTAACGCCATAGCCGTGTTAGAAGAAATAGCGGGGTCATTAACAACTGACGGCACAGAGCAGACTTTATATGTCAATAACGCCCCGGCTGGTATCTTTATACCGATATGCCTCAAATTAAATTGCACTAATCAGACTGCTACAGAAACGATAGTATTGAGAACTTACTATCGGATAGAGAATGGCGGTAATCTTATTGAACAGGACACAGTAACATACGTTGGAGTGATTAGTCCTGAGTTACTTAACATTGATTTAGAACCTAACCGATATGGTATCCATGTGACGATTGAGAAGACAGCGGGAACTAACCGAGCTTACGACTGGGAGGTATTCTACGAGGTATGACTATTCTTTATGATAATCAGGATATATATAAAGAGATTGTACTCGACCTGCCTTTCAGAGAAGGTATCGGTACTATTACCCATAGTGTAGCCAAGACTCACCCCGAGATACGGTTGATAAACACCCCTACTTGGACGGCACTTGATAGCGGGCTTATGGTTCCGGTATTGAATGGAACGAATGAGTATATTGAATCTGACGGAGCCGATACTACTGAACTGAACTTTACCGATGGAGATTATAGTTTAGGTGGTTGGTTTACATGGAGTGATAGCGTCCATGATTCACAGATATTAATAGCCAGATACGAGGTCAGTGATAATGGGTGGGAACTCTATTTAACAGAGGCGGGCTCGCTTCGTTATCTAAGTTTAAGACACCATCATGTAGCTGGCGCAACGACTAGAACAAGTGCTTTTTCCCTAGGTTGGGTTTATGATACAGTCTGGTTTTTTGGTGTTAGCAGATCGGGTACTTCGGCTCAATTCTACAGAAACGGATTAGCCGTCACAACGACATCGGAAGTTTTAATCGACCCTGAGACATGTGCTGAAGACCTTGTTATCGGTGTCAGATATACTAAGGACTCCAATTTCCTGAACGGCTGGCCTTGGCGACTTAGAGTGTGGCCTAAAGCCCTAACCGCAAGTGACTGGCTGACACTATATGAACATGAAAAGGGATGGTTTGCATGATAGACATAATTGGAGCATTAAGGAAACTACTAGCTGGTATAGGCGAGAATAGCGATAACCACAATGTGGCTAGTCTATTTGGGCGAAATCGAGAGTTAATTGAACATGTACACACAGCTCAAAAGGTTTATCCTAATTTAGCTGACGGCGTAACGCTAACATCTGGCGCTGGAGATTGGGGATTAGGAACGATTACGGAAATTATCCCCGCCAATACTATAACTGCTGAATTTGATATACACGAAGTCCTAGTCGAAGATGTAAATACTCAGGATAAAACCTATGAGTTGATTTTATATTACGGGGCTAGCGATATTGAATGTGTTGAAGTAAGATTTGCAGCTAGCGCAAATAAGGGTGGCGTTCCTGCCCAGTTTGCAATGACACCTCTTATACCAGCCAATAGCAGGATTAGGGCACAATTAGCAATAGAAGATGGTGCAAGTAAAACGGTTAAAGTCTCTTTACGGTATCATGAATATGATTAGGGAGATATAAAATATTTTTGATGCGAGGTGAATATGCCAGATATAAAAGAAGATGTAGGGATAAAAGAAAAGATTCACATTGTATTGCGTGGGCCTGACGGAAAAGTGAAAGAGGAAAGAAAAACGAGAGACCCAATAAAAACAACGGAGGTACGAAATGTTCAAGGAAAAGACACAGGAGTTTCATAGCAAACAAGGCATCGAGGGACTATGCTATATTAGGTTGATTCGACCTGATGGCGAAGTAAAAGAAGAGAGAGTTATTCACAACACAGTTACAGAGCTTCAAGATGCTCATATAGCTGACCAGTTGAGCGATGCCCCAGGGGAAGCACAGATTGGTTATATAGCTGTTGGTACTGGTACAGGACAGACCTCAGCAAGTACGGGATTAGCTACAAGCCTTGACCGTAACGCATTGACATCAACGACACAAGGTGCTGGCGCAGCCGACAATGACCTAATCTATGTCGGTGATTGGGCTGCTGGTGATGGTACCGGGGCGATAACGGAGGCGGGTATTTTGACCGCTGACGACAACATTTCAATGCAGTTTTACGCCAGCTTCTCAGTAATCAATAAAGGTGCGGCTGATACTCTTCAGATAACCTGGACAGCTACTTACGGTGCTAGTTAAAAAGAGTTTAATACTAGCGATGGTGTGCCTACTTACCCTTTACGCACCCGTTGAACTTACCTGTTATATAGCCAAGGGGGCGTTTCTGACTGATACTTTCACGCCTCTGTGGTTATTCCAATTCGAGGTAGCGTTTATATGGGTGACTTATATCATTGGGATAGTGATAGCTTATAAATACTTAGTGAGGGATAAATGGAGCAGGTGATATTTGGTGGTTCGGAAAGTGGGATTCCTACTACTCAAACAAGATATAGCTCTCTAGCGGGTGGTGCAGACTGGTCATCATCTGCTGGCCTAAAAGACCAGCTCATCTCCACTGGCGGGGTGATAAAGAATCTATTTATTAGACTTGACGAAGTGCCTGGAACTGGCACTTGGACATTCACCTTGCGTCTCAACGGCAATCCCACCGCTTTAACCTGTACAGTAGCAGCCACTGAAACAACTGCCTTTGATACTACCCACGAAGTTACCGTATCGGCAGGTGACAGTGTTGGACTTATGGGTGTCCCAAGCTCCCCAGATAACACAGCAGTGCCTCGCTGGACTACCGTATTCAAGGGTGATACGCCCAACGAGAGTTTAATTCTTGGTTGTAGTAGCAGTACTCTTGACAAGACATCCACAGAATATAATCACGTAAATTCTGACGATTTGGGGTGGTCTTTTACAACGGAAGACCAGATGAGGGTAGTCTGCCCAACAGCGGGAGTAATTGAAAACTTATATGTAGAATTAAATATAGACCCAGGAACAGCCCCCGATGCCTACAGATTTACAGTAAGGTTAAATAAGGCAACGGTTGCACAAAGTTTAATAGTTACAATCACGGCGGACGATACAACTGGTAACGACTTAGCCCATAATTTAGTTGTGGCAGCAGGTGATATTTTGACTTTGATGTGCGAGCCATTAAATACGCCTTCGGCAACACCTCGGGCTAAGTGGGGAATGACCTTCGTCGCAGATACGGATGGAGAGAGTATCACAATGGGAGGGAATCAAGATGACCTTCACAATACCGACACTGAATATAACACATTGTCCGGAGGTAAACAATGGTCTACGACAGAAACCACTAGGTATCAACTAGCCCAAGAATGTACCCTCAAAAAGTTCTATGTCTTACTGAGTGGTGCTCCTGGTACAAGCCCTAATAGATACCGCTTTAGGATTAGGCGTAATGGAGCAGACCCAGCTAGCGGATTGGAGGTTGTAATATCAGGTGGAAGTGCCACCACTGGTAACGATACATCGCGTGAAATAGCCCTTACAGATGGTGATACAGTAAACTTATGGCATGACTCTGAAAGTACCCCCACAGTTAGAGATGCTTATTGGGGCGTTGTAGGCTATTTAGAGCCATCAGTAGCCCACGAAAAGGCATTGGCCGATACCGTGACTATAGGCGATGCTATTGTAAAATCCCCTGGTTTAGTAAAAGATGACAATTTGGCCATAGCTGACACTATTGTGAAGTCTCCTGCACTAGAAAAAGACGATAGTCTGGCTATTGCGGATACCATTAATACTAAGGCTATAGGGTTGAATGAAGCTGACAGCGTGGCCATAGCGGATGCCTCTGCCATTGTAGCTGCATTCGAGAGAGCGCTGGCGGATTCTTTAGCCATAACCGATACTCTTAACACTAAGGCCATTGGTGTTAACAAAGCAGATAGTATTGCTATATCCGATTCCGTTGCTGACGAAGTTGAATTTATCCTTTCTTTAAATGACTCAATCGCTATCTCTGACGCTATCTCAAACGGTATGGGGTTAATAAAAGCCGACTCGTTGGCTATAGTAGATTCAATAATCAAGACTGTGGGGTTAATAGAGTCCGACAGCCTGGCAATTACAGATAGCCCATTATTCGTAAATGTATTTAAGAGGGCAATAGCTGACACGGTGGCGATAGCCGACGTCATATCCAAGGGCGTATCGTTCCCATTGTCTGATTCACTGGCCATAACAGACGCAATAATTACCGCATCAGGTTACATTCTTAAATTAGCCGATTCATTGGCAATTGCTGACGATATAGTTAAGTCACCGGGGCTTGGAAAAGCAGACTCGTTAGCAATAACCGATGCACTGGTTAAAGGTATAGGGATTAACCTGGACGACTCTTTAGCCATAATAGACGCAATAGTTAAAAGTATATCAATGCCTCTGGCAGACACCGTTGCAATCACAGACTCGGTCGCCGATGTGGTGGAGTTTAAACTTAGCTTGTCAGACACGGTGGCTATAGCAGACGCACTTGTGAAAGCCGTTGCACTTTCAAAGGTAGACACGATAACAATAGCCGATACTATTGCATTACCGTTTAAATTAAATCTGTCTGATTCCATAGCTATCTCTGATGCAGTTAAGGTTGCATATCCGGTCAGGTTAGCGGTTACCATAGCACGAATGAGAATTGCACGAATGCCTACCAAACGTATTAAAGAGGTGGAGTTATGACTGTTACTTATGATATTACCGATAATGTCGGTAAAGTCCGATTAAAGATAGGCGATAACGTGCTGGCTGATCCCAAATTCACTGATGAGGAATTAGGGGTATTCCTATCTAATAATTCCAATAATATAAACCTTGCTTCTGCTGAGGCGTTGGAAGCGTGGGCAGCTTCTTATGCTGCTAATGCTGACTCCGAAGGTATTGGTGATTACAATTACAAGCAAACCATAGTCACCAAGATGCTAAAAATGGCCAGAGAACTTCGTGCAGTAGATGCCTCGACCCCGGTGTTTGAGTGGAGTGAACCTAACTTGTCGGGGGAGGAAGATGTCTAATGACCTATGACTCGTTATTGATTGATACCTGTACCGTTGAGAGGTACACAGAAGGCGCACAGGATGAATCAGGCCAACCAGTTCTAACCTGGTCTGACCATTTAACAAGCGAACCTTGCCGGCTTGAGGCCGCAAAAGGTCGAGAATTAAAGATAGGTGCCGAGATTGTGGTAGCGGATTACAAGTTATTCCTTGAGTCTATAGACATTACTGAGCGCGACAGAGTAGTTCTCAACTCCCTGACTTATGAGATATTACTTGTCGAGGACTATGACAACGGCATATCGAGTCATCACAAGCAGGTTTGGATAAGGATTTCAAGGTAAAAAGGATAAGCCGATGAAGATAACAGCGATATTTATTACAAATTTGAAAACCAAAGAGGCCGTAAACGAAGTTATTAAAGCTAGCAGACTCGGCATGAGAGACACGGTCGTAGATATCCATGCTGATTCTATCCTCAATGCCAGGAGTGTCAAGTTCTGGGATACGGGTCATAACGCCCGTTCAATAACTTCCGAGGTATCTGGTATGGGTGTCGTGGAAAGGGGTGCTGATTCTAAGCCTGAACGCGTTGTAGACGATAATAAGGTACAAGGCGCGGTCTATTCCACCAGTGGATATGGCGGTTATGGTGAAGTGGGGACAAAGAGAATGCCCGCCAGACCTTATTTTAAACCTGCCTTAGATAAGAATATT
>SDBU01001014.1_pt1 | contig 41207 bp, 32 predicted proteins | sample 2277071 | NCBI WGS metagenome assembly SDBU01 (sample SAMN10397929, study PRJNA504765) | marine sediment metagenome | isolation source: marine sediment core GS08_GC12, 126 cmbsf | place: Arctic Ocean: Gakkel Ridge, Loki's castle | collected 2008 | reverse complement strand
TTTGCTCCTCAAAATGACACAGAGGAGGAATCATTCCGTGCTTCAACCTCCCACAGGTTTTGAACCTGCGGGAGGTTATAGATCAATGGTCGTAAGTTTAAGCAAAGGAGCATGGGCAGAATGCCCATGCTCCTTGATTATCCCGTTCCATTCATTCGGAATAAGTCTTCGATTTACTCCTCTTCGGGGGATTCTTCCCCTTCTTCTTCATCGGCTTCTTCAGGTTCGACGCCCTCTTCTAGTTCTTCGACTTCGACCTCTTCAACTACTTCCTCAGCCATCTGGGCTATAACATTCGCGATCGTCTCGTCGGGGTCTGTAACCAATACCACCCTCTCCCCCAGAACAAGATCACCTGCTGTGATGACATCATTCATAGAGACGAGCGACTCGATATCCACTGTCACTTGTTCCGGTAAATCTGATGGCAGGGCTTCCACCTCAATTTCGTTAAGCCCGGATACGATTATGCCGCCAAGTTCTTCCATTGCCGGAGCTTCCCCGACCAACACAACGGGAACGACAGCGCTAATGACAACATCCATGGCTACTACCAAGAAATCGACATGCAAGATATTTCGACGAATTACATCACGCTGGAACTCGCGCACCAAGACTTTATGCGTATCTTTGCCTACTTGTAGATCGATAAGCGTAGACCTACCAACGTTCGAGAGCACCCGAGATGCCACTTTTTCATCTAATTCAAGTGGCAGGGGTTCAACACCCGCGCCGTACATTACGGCGGGTAGAAAACCCTGCCTGCGTAAGGCTTTCACCTGCTTCCGAATCGTTTTTCTTACATTTGCATTTAACGTTACAACTTCCATTAGTTTTCCTCCGGAACGCCTCTTACCTTTTAGGGTTACCTTCGTTCCATCTGGTGGATCGGCTTTCGAATAATCTTGATTAATCTCGCCTCAGCAGATTACCAACCAACAATAGGAGACCCACTGCTATACCGGCAACAAGACCTGCTAGAAGCGCACCGCGAGTGTCAAGTACCGTTTCAACATTTCCTTCAACCTCTTGAGCCAGCAAGATGAACGAAGAGCTGTTATTTAGCTCTGCTTTTTTTGCTAACATGATGCCCACCCTCGAGTTTTGCAGGACAGCATGCTCCGCTAGAACAGCGCCTGCAGTGCTCTCATCGCTGGTGATCTTCGCACCGCGCGCAATAAATGCTGCTCCCTGCTGCAAGCTGATGACATCTCCTTGGATCGTCAGAGCCCCTCCTTTATACAGTTCGACGTTCTTTGCGATCACCTGATTGGCGCCGCCTTGCTGAATTCGGACTGTATCGGCTTCGACATTCTGGATCACGCCGCCTTCAAGATGGATGACTTCAGCCTGTAATTCATCGCTTCTTGGTTTTCCGTCTGTTGTCATCTTCTCACCTTTTCCTGAACAAAAAAAAGGGACTCCACCTAACCGTCCAGGTGAACGTCCTCGACGATGCAAAACAGATTCTACTCGATTCACAATCGTTCCGTCAACGTTCGTCTGTCAGAGTTATCCCATGGTTTAACACGATTTGTATTGAAATGACGCAGGAAAAGAATGAAATTGTGGGGAAATATCCTTAACCTTCCGCTGATTTCGGACCTCCCGCAGGTTTTTCTATCCTGCGGGAGGTTTAATAAAAAGACACCACCAACAGAATCGCAAAGAAGCCATTAAACCAATTCCACCGACCGGAAGATGCCCACGCAAGTGTATGATTGGGCTTATCAAACAAAGAGGGACACCGCAAATATGAACAAGCCGCGGGAGGTTTAACGGGAGGTTTAACGCCTGCCGGAGGTTAAAAGAATCCAGCCTGTTTGACCCGATCCGAGCAGCATGATAAACTCGGAGATTGGTCTGTTCCAGGTGGAAAAATGGGGATTTCGAAGGCCGTGCGGCTGCTTATTATTCTCTGCTTCACGATGCTTGGTGTTATGTGCATAGTCAACCAGGCGGCAGCCCAGGCGCCAGGGTATGCGGACATCCGTGAGCCTCTCGGCGGCGAAGCCATCGATGGCGTGGTGACAATCGAGGGGTCTGCATCTCACCCATCCTTTGTTTCGTATGACCTCTCTTTCGCCCACACAGATAACCCTACAGAAACCTGGTTCCCAATCGGTGATGCCATTTTCATGTCCATCACGGATGGAAGATTGGGGCTCTGGGATACAACCGGGATCACTGACGGCTTCTACCGCCTGCGATTGCGCGTCCATCTCAGCAATAACATCATACTCGAGTCAATCGTTGATGGGCTTCGCATTCGGAACAGCACGCCGATTGAGACAGCCACACCTGAGCCTTACAGGATCACGGCAACGCCGACGATTACATTGCCTACGCGCACCCCACGCCCCACTCCGCTGCCATTCCCTGGTGGATCAGACCCCGCTACAGTATTACGAACATTCACTCGGGGGATCATCGCTGGCTTGCTGGTCCTGCTCTCCCTCGGCATTTACCTCTTCATCCGCAGGAGATCTAAGGAGAGATGGGCTGTTCTTCGTATGCGACAGATGCTCCGTAGTGCTAATCGTAAGAAACGCAGGTAGAAGGATGTCAGAATATCAAGGTCCAACCCTCATCGCCGGCTTGGGCAATCCAGGTCGAGAATACCGGCGGAACCGGCATAACATCGGCTTTATGCTGATTGACCATCTCGCTCACAGATGGGATCTTGCGATTTCCCGAATGCAATCCGAAGCCCTGATCGCCGACGGCCGTGTAGATGGAGAAAAAATCTACCTGATGAAACCTCAAACCTTCATGAACCATGTCGGCCGGTCTGTCGCTTCGTTAGCTCGCTATTATCGCATCCCGCCTTCAAATCTAATCGTGATCTACGACGATCTCGATCTGCCGCTGGGGACCGTTCGCATCCGGCCCGAAGGCGGCTCCGGCGGGCATAAAGGTATGGCTTCCATAATCGACGCCCTGAATTCGAACCGATTCCCGCGCATGCGTATCGGCATCGGTCGACCATCAGGAAGAATGGATCCCGCGGATTTCGTGCTTCAAGATTTCCGCACCGAGGATGCCGACCTTGTGGATATGACACTCCAACGCAGCGCCGATTGCATCCATACGCTGCTCTTCAATGGGATCGAGATGGCGATGAACTCCTGCAACCCCAAACCCGCTGAGAAATGAACCTCTCCGCCCTTTTAGCACCTTTACGGGAGCAATCCACATACCAACAACTCTTAGAGCTGCTTCTGGAAAAGACCTCTCCTGACCAAGCTCTAGAGATTCCGAAAGCAATTCGACCGATGCTGGTCAGCGCTCTATGCGAAGATCTGCACCAGCCTATTCTTTATATCGTTCCCCAATTGCAGCGCCTGCTCACCCTTTATGAAGAGATGCCGTATTGGACACCAAATGTAGACCTTCATCGTTTTCCCAATCCAAATCCTCTTTTTTACGAACTATCACCTTGGAGTGAAACCGTCAGAAATGAGCGTATAGCTGCGCTCGCGGCCCTGACCCAAGGCGAAGGCCCCGGCAACCCACAAGAAGAAATCCCAAGGCAAAGCCTCGTGCTTCTGGCCTCGTCCAGAGCCGTGATGACTCGCTCGCTCTCAAAACGTACTTTCCTGGCAAACTCACGTTATGTAAAACAAGGTGCTGTCTTCCGTTTTGACCAACTTATCTCCCTGCTTGTGAGTAATGGCTATGCGCAAAGCAACCTTGTGACCGAGCGCGGCCAGTTCAGCCGCCGCGGCGGCATTCTAGACCTATGGCCCCCGGCCGAAAAGTTCCCCGTCCGACTCGAATTTTTTGGAGATGATGTGGAATCTCTCCGCTGCTTCGACCCAGCCTCGCAGCGGACAATCAAGGAAACGACCTGGGTCCGGATCACACCGGCGCGCGAGGGTCTGCCGCGTGACTTCGACGACGGCTGGTTGAAACAATTACCTGGTGTTGGCAACGAAGATGATCCATTTCTTACAGATTGGCTGGAGCTGTTTCTGCCGCTGATGAATTCGCGCCCCTCCGGCGTGTCCAATTTTTTCCGAAAAGATGCTGTGGTTATTTTTGACGACAAGACCGCTTTCACGAATGCCGTGGCTGATATCGAGCAACAGGCTCTCAGCATGCATGAGGAAGCGGTTGAAGAGGGGCGGATCTCTTCAGATTTCCCGCTACCCTATTTAACCTTATCCGATCTCGAAGAGAGTCTCGAGAACTACACAACACTGGATCTAGGGATGAACGCAGGGATTGCAGACTTGCATGCGGTCCCGCTGTCCAATTCCTTCACTCCCGGACCGCGCTTCGGCGGCCAACTTGAATCAATCCTGAAGCACCTGAGCAATATACGCACGGATCACGAAACGGCTGTCGTCGTCAGCCGCCAGGCGCAGCGTCTATGCGAGTTATGGAGCGAGTACGATAACGCCGCTGAAGTCAGACAAGAGATATCAGGGGAACTTCACCCCGGCGAGATAACCTTTATCCAAGGACCACTTTCCGGTGGCTGGATACAGGAGCTTGCTCAGGGTGACCGCATCCATTTGCTTTCGGATGCAGAACTATTTGGCTGGTCGCGACCCCGCCCTCGCCGGCGCTCGCTTGCAAGACCATCTGCTCCCGAGGCGTCTTTCGCCGATCTTAGGCATGGTGATTATGTCGTGCACATCGATTATGGGATCGGGAGATTCATTGGACTTGTCGATCGCCGGTTAGACGAAATCCAACGAGAATTCCTTCTCATCGAGTACGCCGATGGCGACCAACTTTACATTCCCGTCCATCAAGCCGATCGCATCTCCCGCTATGTGGGCGCAAATAGCTCATCCCCTTCTTTGTCCCGCCTCGGCTCCTCTGAATGGGCTCGCTCGAAAGGTAAAGCGAGAGTAGCAGTCGAGCAGGTCGCACGCGATCTTCTCGAGCTCTACGCAGAAAGACAAACAGTACTCGGAACGGCGTTTTCCCCGGATACAGTGTGGCAAAAAGAATTGGAAGCGTCCTTCGCTCACCAGGAGACAGAAGATCAAATACGGGCACTCGAAGCAATAAAAGGAGACATGGAAAGATCCAAACCGATGGACCGCTTGATTTGTGGTGATGTCGGCTATGGAAAAACGGAGGTCGCTCTGCGTGCGGCGTTCAAAGCGGTGATGCACGGCAAGCAAACCGCCATGCTCGTCCCGACGACCGTGCTGGCGCAGCAACATTTCAAAACATTCCAGCGCAGGCTCTCCGCCTTTCCCATCAAGGTTGAAATGCTTTCCCGCTTTCGAAGCCGAAACGAGACGGCTGAGATCATTAAAAGCCTGGCCTCGGGCAAGATCGATATGGTTATTGGCACCCATCGTCTTCTTCAACCCGATATCCAGTTTAAAGACCTTGGGCTGCTTGTCATCGATGAAGAGCAGAGATTTGGCGTCACACATAAGGAATTCCTTAAGCGCATGCGGACCGAGGTCGATGTATTGACGCTCACAGCCACACCAATCCCGCGAACACTGTATATGGCACTCACCGGGGCTCGCGATATCTCGACCATCAGCACACCCCCTGAGGACCGGCTTCCCGTGCGAACCCATGTGGGTATGTACGACCCTCAACTGGTCCGGTCTGCGATTCTCCGCGAACTCGACCGCGGAGGACAGGTCTTCTTCGTCCATAACCGCGTGCAGACAATCGCGACGATGCAACGCCGGCTGGAACGTCTCGTGCCGGAGGCTCATTTCACGATAGCCCACGGTCAGATGCCTGAGAAACAATTATCAGAGACGATGGAGCAGTTCACGCGTGGGGAGATCGACGTTCTCGTGAGTACATCAATCATTGAATCGGGCCTTGACATACCGAATGCTAATACCCTCATCGTAGATCGGGCGGACAGATTCGGCCTGGCCCAGTTGTACCAGCTCCGCGGCCGTGTCGGGCGAGCAGCGACCCAAGGTTTCTCCTACTTCTTCCGCTCCTCCGGTCATCGGGCAACCGAGGAAGGCTTACAACGGCTTGAGATCATCGCCGAGCACAGCCAGCTCGGAGCAGGATACGCGATTGCCATGCGAGACTTGGAGATGCGCGGCGCGGGAGATATCCTGGGCACCCGTCAACATGGCTACATCGCTTCCGTAGGTTTTCATCTTTATACCCGCTTATTATCCTCGGCCGTCAGACGCATGCGGCGCGAGATGGATCATGAACTTGTTCTCCCTGAGGAGGTCATTAATACCACTGAGCTTCCTCCTGCCGCCATTGATCTCCCGCTTCCTGCCATGATCCCGGATGATTACATTGCGGATCGGGACCTGCGGTTGCAGCTCTACAGAAGACTTGCTGAACTCCGATCGCTTGATGAGTTAGAAACCATTGATGCCGAATTGCGCGATCGTTTTGGCCCCACCCCCAACGAAGTTCTGAATTTACTTTATCAGTTAAAGGTAAAAATCATCGCCACGAATGCGGGAATCGATAGGATTTTAACCGAAAGCGGCAAGATCCTTATTGAACTGCCAGAAAAGAGAACTGTGCCTGATATGCACGCCTTCGGGGAAGGGATTCGCCGCAGTAAACGCGGGCTATGGCTTTCAACGGAGATCGAAGGAGGCTGGGAGAAATGGCTCCCTCTACTCCTTACCCATATTCTAGAAAATGATTAGGCAACCATAAATTCCCACGACAAATCCGCATGAACGCAAACGCGGGGGTTGCTCATCGCATAGCAGGTATGATGGAACGAGTGCTAATTCATAGTGCTTGTGACGTGTTGTCATTCAGAACCACAGCGCAGTAGCGCATCTTTTGACTGGGAAGCTGGTTCTTCCAGAAACGAGATTCTTCGTCGCGCTGCTTCTCAGACAGTTAGAAGGAAATTGTCATGCCGACCCATTCGGCTTCGCTCACCACTCCCTTCGGTCGGGGACCTCGCCCCCGATAAAACCGGGGACCTCGCAGGGTAAACTCCGTGAAGCATCTTGTTCTGCGAACAGAGGGAGATATGTTCTACCAAGAATGCAATACTTCACTCACAGCGGCCGCTGAAAATCTCATGCCTGAGTAAATGCGTAGGAACCAGATTCATCGTTGAGCAGGTAAAGATGCGGATGCGCTGATTACGGGTTGTTCTTGGACAGATGGATCTTTGGTCCTCAGAAGATAGCGGGGTTATACATCACCATGAAAATGGATTATCGAGGTGAGGAACGGCTGCCCATCGATATACTCAAACATAAAAGCCCAGGTACGCCAGTCAAAGTTGTTCCCACCCTCGGGGGCGGGTCGGTGGATAGCAAAATAATTATAGGAAGTGTATTCCATAGGCCAAAGAGCCGGGCGTGAAGTTGTGCCGGACGGCAACTCTCCACAAACTGGAACGGGGGAATTCAAGACGGCATCCTCGAGCAGAGGCAAGATGATGTCCTTGAAGGATCCTTGTATCTTGAACTCACCCCCACTCAATAAACCCCAATCCATCTCACTGGGGTCATCGAAGATTCCAGAAACCGAATCGGCGGGCACGTTGACTTCAGGGTTCCACCAATCGTGACGGATGATTAAGCCTCGGCGGGGATTCACAATTTGCGATAACAGATCGCCATCATGATTTTGAATCGAATGCAAAGTGCGGTCCAAGACCAGGAGGGCGCGAGCGTCCTGGCAAAATTGTTCTTGACTGACATCCTCGGTCATATTCAATGAATTAACCCATCCGCGCGAACCATCCGACGTCAAAATTTCCATCCAGATGGAACTGCCTAAACTGGCCGCATTCCCCGTCGCGGTAATACCCCTGGCATCATAGGCCAACTCTTTAATAACGCTCCCCTTAATACCCGCTGGATTTCGCAGGGCGAGGACCTCTCCTTCCAGGATCCCCACGACCGCATACATGCCGCTTGGCTCGAATGTTGAGATCACGAATGGGGTAGGATTTACTTGAGGTATTTCAGCAGCGGCTGTGCTTGTTGGAAGGAGGGGCACCGTTGTTCGCGTGCATGAGGCAATAAGAATACTTATCGTGAAAACTTTGACCGCCTTACGTATATACTGATGCGAATCGCTCAACCACCCATTCGGGTTGTGATGTTGCGGCCGTGTGCTCAGGGATTGAGATTTCACAACGAATTTTGATGTCATGCTGAAGCCGATGGGCGGAATGCTCCTGGCGTCTTTCCCTTCCTTCGAGTCTTATTGCCGGTTTTTACCACCTTCTTCAATTCGGGCAAGAGCGCGATCGAGAGAACATCATCCATCGATCGCACCAATTGAATGTCGAGAGAATCCCTCGCCTGTCGCGGGATGTCAACCAAGTCTTTTTCATTCTTGATAGGTATGATTACTGTCTTCAACTTGAGGCGGTAAGCAGCAAGGACTTTCTCTCTGACTCCACCGATGGGTATCACCCGACCTCGGAGTGTGATCTCGCCACTCATGGCCACATCTTTTCGCACGGGCCGTTCCGTTAAGGCCGAGGCCATCGCTGTTGCCATCGTAATCCCGGCGCTGGGTCCATCCTTGGGGATTGAACCCTCAGGAACATGGATGTGGATATCTGTCTTCTCGAAGACCGCTGGATCGATTTTCAATTCGCTCGCTAAGGATTTTATATAGGAATATGCGGCTTGAGCTGATTCCTGCATGATCTCACCGATGTGTCCAGTTACTTGTAACCCGCCCTTACCCCCCACAAGCAACGCTTCCACTACAAGAATGTCGCCCCCATTTTCAGTCCAAGCCAACCCCATGGCAGCACCAATTTGATCCTCTATTTCGAGCTCGATGGGGTTCACTTGCGCTGGTCCGAGCAGCTTTGGCAATAGACTGGGAGTGATCCGGCGATAGACCCGTTTCCCTTCGGCTTTACGTCGTACAACACGCCGGCATATTTTACCGATCTCCCTCTCCATATTGCGAACACCCGCTTCCCAGGTGTATTCACGAACGATCGATTGCAGGGCTTGGTTGGTGAATGATAAATCATCCGGTGTTAATCCGGTTTGCTCGATCTGCCGCGGGACAAGATACTTCTTGGCGATGGCCAGTTTTTCCTCTTCTATATATCCCGGAAATTCAATCACTTCAAGCCGGTCTAAAAGCGCCGGCGGGATCGAATCCAGGGTGTTTGCTGTCGTAATGAACATCACTTTCGAGAGATCATAAGGGATCTCCAGATAGTGGTCGGAGAAAGAGTGATTCTGTTCGGGATCGAGAACCTCGAGCAGAGCTGATGACGGATCCCCGCGGTAGTCGATGCCGAGCTTATCGATCTCGTCCAGCATGAAGAGAGGATTCACCGACTCAGCCCGGCGCATCGTTTGCAGAATTCTCCCGGGAAGTGCACCGATGTAGGTCCGGCGGTGGCCGCGGATCTCCGCCTCATCGCGAATTCCACCCAGTGAAATACGGATAAATTTCCTTCCCAGAGCCTCCGCAATCGATCTCCCTAAAGATGTCTTACCCGTTCCCGGCGGTCCGACAAAACAAAGTATCGGCTGTTTATGCTTTTTCGGAGCGAGGCTCCGCACCGCGATATATTCCAGGATGCGATCCTTAGCTTTCTTCAAACCGTAATGCTGATTTTCAAGTACGCTGGCCACATGACGGATATCCAGATTGTCCACGGTCGATTCCGACCAGGGAAGTTCCATCAGCCAATCCAAGTAAGTGCGGATGATCCCCACTTCAGGAGACATCGGCGGCATCTGCGATAACCTCTGCACTTCCTTGAACGCTCTTTTTTCGACTTCTTCGGGGAGATTTAAATGAGCGATCCGCTCTCGAATCTCATCAATCTCTTGCGCCCACATGTCCCCTTCCCCTAATGCGGACTGGATGGCTTTCATCTGTTCTCGCAGGTAAATCTCACGCTGAGACCGGTCTACTTCGTTTTGAACATGGGAATGGATCTGATCCTCCAGCTCGAGAACATCTAACTCACGCCCCAGAAGAATGCTGATCTGCTGCAATCGTTCAACTGGGTCGAATACCTCCAGTATCGCCTGCCGCTCCTCCAGGTTGAGATTTAGCGCAGAAGCGGTGAGGTCAGCCAGCCAACCTGGGTCTTCAATATTGACGGCGTAGAGATGGACCTCCTCAGGCAGGGATCGATTTAGCTCAACACATTTTTCAAAGAGCGTGAGTACAGCGCGCATCAAAGCCAATGTCTCGTTTGTTTTCGATACGTGTTCAACAATGGGTCTGGCTCGGGCGCGCAGGGCCTTTCCCTCACGAATGATCTCAATAATTTCCAACCTGCGCCGCCCCTGCGCCATAATAGAGATCGAGCCGTCAGGCAAATGCATGAGCCTGCCGACGGCAATTTCAGTCCCTACTGAGTAAAAATCCTGCGGACCTGGGTGATCGGTATCCGCATCTTTAAGTGCAATCGCGATCATTGTCTCCTGGGCTCGGATCGCTTCCTCCACGGCAAGCAATGAAGGTTCATGAACTACAAATAATGGGGTCAGTAATTTGGGGTAAAGAACGAGATCTCTTAGCGGAATAACGAGAGCATCGAAGAGACCACCATCATCGATGCTGGCATCTGGAATATTATTTAGCTCTTCCGTTCTGCGGCTAATCACACCACCAAACTCAGGAGGTAGATTCGGCCATCTGTCAATAAACGAAGGGTTCATTTTATCTTTTTACGCCTTATGTAATCTCTCTCCATCTACTTCTTTCATCGTTTCAATTGCTTCCCCAACAATAAATATACTACCGGTAACGAGAATTACCTCTCCTGGACGTGAATTTTCCATCGCCCATTGAAGCGCTTTTTGAACCCTCGCGAATTCTTCAACTCTTACTCCGTGGCTATGCGCAAACCCGGCCAGCACTTCTGGCTTCTCAGATCGGGGATGATCCGCCTGTGTCACAGCAAAGCGGGAAACCCTCGGTCGTAATTCAGCCAGCATCCCCTCGATGTCTTTGTCTGCCGAAGCCCCGAAGATCATGGTGACGGGTTGTCCGGGGAAATAATCGTCAAGTGCAATCCTCAGTTTGAGCGCAGAATCCCTATTATGGGCTGCATCGACTACGATGATTGGATCTCTTGAGAGGATCTGGAATCGTCCCAACCAGGATGCATTTTGAAATCCAGCGTGAATATCCGCCTCTTTCACATCCAGTCCAGAGTTTCTTGCTTCTACAATCGCTGCATATGCGACGGCAGCGTTCACAACTTGATGATGCCCAAGAAGAGGTATTCGATAACGCGGTGGCGCCCACTCATCGCCACCCGCGGAGTCTACAAAAGCGTCCATTAGCGGTTGCTCTGCACGCGACCAGATGTAAAGCGTCTGGCTGTCGAAATTATGGGTACCCGGCGAATACAGCCAATCGTGACCGACACGAATCAATGGCGCTCCCTGCGCTTCAGCAACACTCTCCACGACCCGCTCCGCCTCGAACTGCTGTGGAGCCAGAACCAGATGTATCCCTGGCTTGATGATGCCCGCCTTCTCGCGGGCAATGTCAGACAAGCTCTCTCCAAGCAGGTGCATATGGTCATAAGAAAGCGAGGTTATCACGGTGATGATCGGAGTGAGAACGTTCGTTGCATCCAACCGCCCGCCAAGCCCAACCTCCACGGCTGAATATTCAACTCCTTGCTCGGCGAAATACGTGAAAGCCATCGCAGTGAGAATTTCAAAAACTGTCAACCCCTGTATGCTCTCGACGCTGGGCTTAACTGCTTCAACCAATTCGACGAGGGCCATGTCGGCAATGGGCTCTCCATTAATCATGATCCGCTCGTTGAGGCGGGAGAGATGCGGAGAGGTGTAGAGACCGGTCTTGTAACCCGCCTCCTCCAGCACCGATGCGATCAACGCAGACACGGATCCCTTGCCTTTTGTGCCCGCTATATGAAAGGCTTTAATTCGAGCATGCGGGTTCCCCAATGCCTCGAGAAGATCGATGACTCGTTGGAGCTCAAAAACTTCCGCGGAATAGCGGTAGGTCCTTTTAATGCTGTAATCTATATGGCTGTAGATGTAGTCGAGGGCATCTTGATAAGCTATCTTTGACATCGAGGGGACATTGTAAACGCCGCACATGAAAGATACAAGACCCCAATTGCTTGCAAGCCGCCAGATATCGCGCTAATATCGTCATGTAAACTAAATGATGCCATACTGCTTATCAAGAGGAGGTGGACCAGATCCCATAAATATCTAATCTGCAATTGCAAACGGACGACAAACAATTTACTCACCACTATTACTTGAGGAGGAAAGAAGGACGATGCGTAAAAATCGCATGTTGCTCATACTGAGTATTCTCGTGATGGCGGCGATGGTCCTGGGAGCCTGCGCAACGCCAACAGAGGCACCCACCGAAGCACCCGCGCCAGAACCCACCAAGGCGCCTGAGCCGACGGAAGTCCCACCGCCACCACCCGCACTTGGCACCGAAGAATATCCGATCCAAGTTTTGTTCGTTCCCTCGGTGGATATTGACTTCATGATTGGAAGTGGCGATTTGATCGAGCAGGCGCTGAACGAAGCCACGGGGTTGTTCTTTGAGGTTAGCGTCCCGACCTCATATGCAGCCACAATCGAATCGATGTGCGCTTCACCCGAGGACACGATCGGCTTCATCCCGGCTATGGGTTACGCTCTCGCCAATCAACTCTGCGGCGTTGAGCCAGCCTTGGCTTCAGTACGCTACGGTTGGAACGTTTACTGGACGGAATTCCTTGTCGCCCGCGACAGTGACTTCCAAACCCTCGAGGATCTTGATGGCGCCACCTGGGCATACCCGGACGCCGGTTCCACCTCTGGCTTCCTCTATCCCTCGGCCATCTTCGCTGACCTGGGCATCACCATCGGCGAGAAAGTTGAAGCTGGCGGCCACCCGCAGGCTGTGAAGGCAGTGTATAACGGCGAAGCCGACGTTGGGACCGCTTACTTCAGCGCACCACTGCTGCCCGAAGGCAACTGGACCATGGATATGGCTCCAGATATCCCCGATGACCTCATTGAGGAATGTGCCGTAAATGAGGCTGGCAAGCTGTACTGCGGTGACTATCGCGTTCTGGACGCCCGCGCCGCCATCAGCGAGGAAGCACCCGATGTCGTTCAGAAAGTCCGGATTCTCGCACTTTCGGGTGAGATCCCGAACGACACGATGTCCTTCTCACCGGATTTCCCCATGGACCTGCGCGAGCTCATCAGCGCCGCGATCACAGAGTATGTTGCCTCTGACGCCTGCGCAGAAACGCTCTGCAATGAGAAGTTCTATGACTGGACCGGTACCGCTCCAATTTTTGACGAGAACTTTGACGGTATCCGCATCCTGATGGAAGCACAGGGAATCTCCCTGGAGAACATCGGCGAGTAAATCTTCTTACACGCCAGAATTTTAGCCCCGGATATCTCTTTGTCCGGGGCTAAATCAAAAGTACTGACAAGCTACGGTTTTTTTAATTTCTGCTCGTTATCCAATCGGTATTTGTCATTCCTAGATCCAAGAAACCGAGAAAGCCCTTTCTTTCAGGACGAAGACTTGATTGTTTTCGGTTTTTTATATAATGATCAAGACATTATTCGGACATCTGAAGAAAACCATAACCTACGAAAGTAATAATGAAACGGATGGGCGCTATCATTGCACAATTATTCTTTAACAACCTAGAAACTCCTTTATTGATATTTCAAATATTCCGAAAGGAAGGTGTTCTACTCCCATGTTAGAAGTCCGGAACCTGACAAAGATATATGAGGGCGGTGTCCTCGCGTTAGATAATGTCAGTTTTACTGTAGAGCAAGGAGAATTCCTGGCCGTCATTGGTTTAAGCGGATCGGGGAAATCAACCCTTTTGCGGTGCATAAACCGTTTAGTAGAGCCGACAGAAGGGCAGATTATATGGAATGGAGTTGATATCACCGCAGCGAGCCAGGACGAGTTACTGCGTATACGCAGAAAGATTGGGATGGTCTTCCAGCATTTCAATCTTGTCACCCGTTCTAAAGTACTCACAAATGTGTTGGCTGGCCGGTTAGGCTATGCAAACAGCGCCATGAGCCTTGTTCACCGATTCACGAAAAGCGATATCGACATGGCCTTTAAGCAAATGGAGCGCGTGGGTATCACCGACCAGGCTCACAAGCGGGCCGACGAATTAAGTGGCGGTCAGCAGCAGCGCGTTGGCATCGCTCGGGCCATGGTGCAAGAGCCGGAGATGATTTTAGCTGACGAACCCGTCGCCAGCCTCGATCCTGTCTTGGCACACTCCATCATGCAGCACCTTGAACAGATCAACAAGGAAGACGGTGCTACGGTGCTCTGCAGCCTGCATTTCCTGGATCTGGTTCACGAGTACGCAGATCGCGCCATCGCCCTTAATGATGGCATTTTGATGTTCGATGGAACACCAGAGGAGATCGATGACGCAAGATTTAAAGAAATCTACGGCAAAGAAGCCGAGCGAGTCGGGTAAGGGAGACCATCGTGAAAAAACAAAGATCACTGATCAAATCCATCGGACTTGGGCTCGCAGTACTCGTTGTTCTTGTCGTTTATGCATACGGCTTCAAGGTTACCAAAGTGAATTTCAAAGAAACAAGCTCGGAAGTGCGCTTGGCACAATTAACGCGCATTCTCCGGGCACTGGCGCATCCCGACATCATCGAATTTGAACAAGAAGAGACTCACGTTGATGCACCGATATATCTCCCCTGCCCGGAGGGTGGAGTTGAACTCCCCGAACCGGATAAGAGTGGACCATACTTGGTGACGGATGTCGCCTGTGCTGAGTCGAAAGATTCCGTACTCGTTGAGGGGTATCAACTCCCGCCAGGTTCGAAAGGTCCGATTAATTTCCTCACCGCAAGCGGAGCGAAAATTCAAGTCGGTAAATTTGTCGTCGATCGAAACGGCACATTTCAAGTCACCGTTCGAATGCCCACTCGCCAGCCGATCGACGAAGCGCAGTACCTTCGAGCAACGGCACGCGTTCCCATTGGCGCTCCGAAACTGACTGCCACAGCCATCGTCACATGGGACAAGATCATTGAGACCGTATTCCTGGCATTGTTAGCAACCACCTTTGGTACATTTCTGGCGATCCCGATCAGCTTTATCGCAGCCCGTAACCTGATGAGTGATGTTAGATATTCACTGACAAGCACTGCGCTGACGATCATCGGCTGGCCACTTGGCATCGGGCTGGGCTACCTCATCACCCGCTGGATCGGAACACTGAGCGAATTTCTCTCAGCCAATACGATGTTAAACGTGGGCGGAATAGTCCTCTCCCCCGTACTGGCTTTCGCCTTAATCCGCTGGGGAATACAAAGGACAGGATCCGAAACTTCTGGCTTAATAGTCCGAATTTCGCGGATACTCGTTCTAAGCCTGGTTGTGGTGAGTGGAATCATCTTCCTGCAACTGCTGGCTAATTCCGCTCTCCGTATAGGTCAGGCTCTGATCGAAACGCTCGGGGCGTTCGGATTTATAGGAGGCTTTATCTCCCAGCTAGGCGACGTCCTGAATATGATTACACCGGCGTTTATCGCGCTGGCAGGAGGCGCCGTGGTTGGCAGCCCGCTGAGCACATTAGGACAGCGGATTAGCGATCGCTACTCAAGTAGGTCTGTAAAGATTATTAATTTCCTTCTATCGGCGATCGCTGGAGCTCTCCTGTTCATCATCATAGGAGCTCTGATAAATTGGTTCTACCAAATCAACGATCCAATAAAGATATATGTATGGCCTGGAGGAGCAGGTGCGCTGATTGGATTATTGCTCGCCTTGCGATCAAAACCTAAAGACTCGATACCTATCGGCAGTTCTATCTACGCCATCACGCGGACAATTCTTAATTCAATCCGTTCGATTGAGCCACTTGTAATGGTGATTGTTTTTGCAGTATGGGTGGGAATCGGACCCTTCGCGGGAGTGCTAGCGCTTGGTCTGCACACGATCGCAGCTTTAGCTAAATTGTATTCCGAGCAAGTGGAAAGCATCGTGTCAGGACCCTTAGAGGCTGTTCAGGCTACGGGCGCGAACCGACTGCAAACGATCGTTTATGCAGTCGTCCCGCAAATTATTCCCCCTTACATTTCGTTTACGATGTACCGTTGGGATATCAATGTGCGCATGTCCACCATTATCGGATTTGCCGGCGGCGGAGGTATTGGTTTCCTTCTGCAGCAGAACATCAACCTGCTGGATTACCGGGCTGCCAGCGCGCAGATGCTGGCTATCGCCATCGTAGTGGCGAGCATGGATTATATAAGTTCAGCCTTGCGTAAACGGGTTGTATAACAGCCAAAGACGCAAGCTTTGGATGTTTGATTTTTGCAATTAGGCTGTGGCCTGAAGAATCGTCCCCCGTGGGGGACGATTCTTCATCTCTAGTGATCCATGGCCCATCTTCTTGTGATGGCTTTCTTGGACTTTCCCCGTAAAATTCCCTGGTGAAGATAAACGAACCCATCCTGCGAACATCAGGAAATATTTATTGATGGACAACTCTGATTTGAGTTTTCGAAAGCCAATTGAGGAAGGAGCTCTCTGCCGTATTCTTGCGCGCCACTGTAAGCGTTACCCCCTCATGGAAGTGCAAGATATTTACAAGCTCATTCATCAGGCATCTATGGGCAGCGAACACGCTGTTCAGGATCTTGATGTCACCCGCTCATTTCTCGAGCGCGAGGTGAATGAGTTAGCGGACGGTCCCAAGGAACCCATACAAGACATCATCTCCGCGGATGGTCGAATCGCCAGAATAAATCTTCGTCCTTACATCGCATCAAATGCGAGTCTTGGAAAACTCTTTGATGCATTTTTTCGCACGGCAAATGAATTCGAAGGCAGTACATTGAGGATTAAACGGTATTATTCCTATGCTGAACGGATGGTAGGCGAGAGTTCATTTACCTTTTCGCGCACTGCAATTCGATCTTTCTTCGACCAGATGGGGGCCCGGGGATTTCCGGCCGTTCATCACTCTACTGCGTACGCTACAGCTTACCAACCCGCATATCGAGTCGTCTTGCGCGAATTTTTGGATAACCCTGAATAACGCATTGCCTGTAACGATGCTGGCGCCCCCCCAGCACCGATTTTTATTAGTGGGCTGAAGGAGATTGAAGTCTGGTATATAATCATAGGCTAATGAGGCCGTCCTGATATGCACCTTCCGGTACTGGTTTTGAATGCTAATTACGAACCGCTCAACGTCTGCTCGACGAAGCGCGCAATTGGCCTATATCTGACCGGCAAAGCTGAGATGCTTTTGAACGGTCGTGGCTATATTAGAACGGTTCGCCAGGATTATCCCAGACCATCGATCATACGCCTGGGATATATGATCAAACGCCCTTACCCCCGGGTCCGGTTGACTAAGAAAGAGATTTTTCGCCGTGACTCTCACACCTGCCAATACTGCGGAGAGAACGGCAACCACATGACCATCGATCACGTAATCCCCCGCCACCGCGACGGGGAGTATAAATGGATTAATCTTGTGACTGCATGCCCGAAATGCAATCTAAGGAAGGGTGGGCGTACGTTGCGTGAAGCACACATGCGCCTGAAGCGCAAGCCTGCTGAACCTCGTGCAACTGCAATTTACCTGTATGGCACTTATCTAAAACAGAATGAAGAGTGGGAACCTTATCTTAGAGGCTGGTAACCTATAGCGTTTCAAGAAGCGCCAGCAGCCCACCGGCGACAACCCCATGGCCCCCAGCGACCACCGGAATCGGCGATTCCTTTATTGCAGCCGTAAGGTTGCGGAGCGCTTCGTCTGAGATCTGGTCTACCCAGCCAAGGTCGGCAGCAAAACGGTCAGCGGGGTTCGGCCAGCTCCCCATCGAACCCATCCACACCCTGGTATCCCAGATAATTGCATTGGACATTTGACCCAACCGGGTGAGAAAGCCACTGGGTTGTAAATCATTTACCATGTCTGCGATCAACGATCGCACCTCCCCCCGAGCCAATCGCTGACTAGCGACCATACCACGTTCTTCTACATAGATCCGCACCCAGATTTTTGTCCGCTCTTCCAACTCCTTCCAAACTGCTGAGGATGCTCGTCCAATGATTGATAAAGTACTTGCTGGTGTTTGGAGAACACGTCGCAGGTTTGAAATACTGTCCAGCAATGGTTGGTTTGTTTGGCTGAGAAAGTCGCGACAATGTCTACCAATTCCGGGATGACCGTGCAGAAGAACTAAATCCGTAGGCGTGTCTATGTCCAGCCGAGAACTCGCAGACGGCGGCAAGGCACGGACATCGAATTGCGCTTCCTGCTGCATCACCCAACCCAACGGATTATCACTAGGCAGTTGTGACTTAATCTCTTCAATGACGCGTGTGTGGTTAAATACTGCCCAATCTGAAGAGTACAGGTTATTGACAATTGCAGTTGGCGTTTTCTGCTGCAGGATCTGCTCGAAGACATGCTGCAAATCTTTTTCCCCCATAAGCGGCGCACTCGCTCCTCCAAAGTATGCGAGCCGATCCAGATGGTAGTCTGAGATTATCTCTGCTAATACTTCTCCAAAGTGAAATGGTTTTACTGATGATTGAATTTGATCAAATCCCATTTCCTGCAACGCCAGACGATCCGCCTCTTCATGAGCAAGAAGAAAGCATGGGCCTGTGAGAGGACTTGCCTTAATTCGCTCAGCCAGATCACAGGCTGCAGCCAGTCGACCGGCAGCGACCCAGGCTTCCGCTTCGGATGAACCCTTGGGCGGCAGCATGAGAAGAATAGGGATTTTATCGTCCATTGGATAGTCAGCAGGAGTCAATGGAGGAAACGTCAGCTCCTATACTGTTTCCGTTATTTGTTCTCGGTTTCGATGAGTCCAAGGGTTCCATCCCTTCGTCGATAGAGAATATTAACCTGATTATTTACAACATCGAGGAAAATGAAGAAATCCTCATGCCCCAAGAGCTGCATTTGCTCAACCGCTTCGCGCTCATCCATCGGGATTAAGAAATGACTTTTTCGCCGTACGATCGTCTCGGAGGGGGTATCATCCTCATCCGTACTCAGCGGCTCGTAAGAAGCTACATCTGCGGCCGATCTACCATCACCGCGGCTTCTCCAATGGCGACCTTTATAGCGCCCAATCTGACGATGAATCTTATCCAGCACAAGATCAACAGAGGCAAACATATCATCCGTTCTCTCCTCTGCTCGAAGCACCACCCCCTTACCACGAATGGTTAATTGTGCTACCTGGCGATCCTTCGCGTTACGAGCGGTTTTCGCATGGGTCAAGTCAACTTGGGCTTGGTCAATAATGTCCAGATATCGATCCAGCTTCGCAACCTTTTTCTCGATGTAATCACGCAACTTATCGTTGAGATCCATGTTTTTTACATTGATATTAATTTGTACAGGCACTAGCAACCCCTTTCATGTTGTTGATGTACACGAATTGGTTTCTCATGCTCTTCCTACGGTTAAACAAAAAACACGCACAGCCCCCGAGTTAAGGAGAGCGATTGCGCAGTTTTTCATCGTTGCCCCTGATGTCAGTAAATCATCGATTAAAACGATTGATTGATCTTTAACGATGCGCGGGTCAGCTCGGAACGCTCCTTCAACATTTTCATGCCGCTCTTGACGATCCAAACCCATCTGCGACTGGGTTTCCTTCACCCGTTTAAGTGCGTTGGTGAAGGAAGGCAACTTCAATTCTTTTGCGAATGCTGTAACGATCAAAGCAACCTGATTATACCCTCTTTGCCGAAGCCGCACATCAGCCAGGGGGACCGGAATTACGCAATCTGCCACCCATCCCATGCGACGGTAAACGCTAATCAACCAGGTTGCCATCTCGTTGGCAAGCGCTTGATCAGATCGGTACTTCAATTTTAATATTGCGGAACTAAGCGGTTTCTGGTAACGAGTGAAGGGTTGGACGTGGACGCGATTTGGCCAATCCTCACATATAGAGCAGATAATTCCTTTCTCGAGGGGAAAACCACAAGCAGAGCAAGTGCGGCCTCTAGGAGCGATGATGCGGTCATTACATTCTTCACACCATACCCCGCCAGCCACATCGCAACCTGCACAACGCGGGGGAAAGATCAGATCGATGGCCAGCTTGAGCCAATGTGTAAACTTACCCCGGCTCTGTTGAGAAATGGATCGCTTCACCGGGCACCCCTCCCCGAGTTAGCGGAAGCGATTACAGTGTTCTTAAAACATTCCCGCCATTGGGGAAGCCATCAGCAGCATCGCGGCCGGGCCAAGCAGGATCATCATGATCGAGGGGAAGATAAGCAGCGCAATCGGGAAGATCATTTTGATCGGTGCACGGTGAGCCTCTTCCTCCGCCATCTGCCGCCTGCGAACACGCATCTGATCCGATTGGATCCGAAGAACCTTCGCCATACTTACGCCGAGCTGCTCAGATTGAATTACGGCTGCCACGAAGCTTGTGAACTCCGCGACGTCGAGTCGATCTGCCATATCGCGCAATGCTTCCCTTCGTAATTTACCAAGCGCGATCTCCTGGATTACCCGCCCGAATTCCAAAGCGAGTTCGTTTTCCCATTTCTGGTTCACCTTCCGCATCGCTGCATCAAATCCGAGACCGGCTTCGACGCAGATCGTCAACAGGTCAAGCGCATCCGGAAGTCCACGGAAAACAGCCTTTTGCCTGGCTGAAATCTTGCTTGATAGCCATAGATCTGGCATAAAGTATCCGATCGCCATGAAGAGCGCCGAAATGCCCAAACCCTGAAGCCAATTTCGCCCTGAGATCGAGAAAACTAAAAATAGACCGCCGCCCAATACAACTGCTAGAACGAAGCGCAGAGCGATGAAGAAAGCCGGGTCCATTTGCATGGGGTTGCCAGCTTGAATAAGTTTCATCCGAGCAGTTTCTAGCGTCGCTTGCGGAGTGAAGCGAGATGAGATCTCACCAATCTTATTAAAGATTGGCAGCATAACTCGTTCATAAAAGCGCTGAGAAAGCTCGATCTCCTCGAGCGTCATCGCCTCATCGCGTACACTGTACTCAGCCAGTCTGGCGGAAATGGGATCAGACGCTTGCGGCGCTCTTATCCCAACGACAACCAGGAAAACAGCCAAGATGAGGATGCCAACGATTAATCCAATAGTCAACAATGGCATTGTTCCGCTCCTTGTTCTCCCATGACGTTCACCAAGCCGCTGCTTTAACTTTAGATGTCGATATCGACGATTTTCTGTGTGATTATAAAACCAATGATAACCATGAGAGCTGCAAGAGAGATGATTGGGATACCACAGGTTCGCGTCTCCGGATTAAAGAACTGCATAATATAATCGCGGTTTATCAAGAAAAGTAAAGCCGTGAGAGCGACGGGCATCGCGGAGATTACCCAGGCTGTCGCCCGCCCCTGAGCTGTTAGTGCTTGGATTTCACCCTTGATCCGAACACGTTCTCTAATCGTGAATGAAATCGAATCCAGGATCTCGGCCAGGTTTCCCCCGACCTCACGCTGAACATTAATAGCAGTTATCACTAGATCAAGGTCATCACTATTAATTCGACGCAGGAGATGGTCTAGGGCATCCTCCATCGGTATACCAAGCTGCATCTCCTGTACCACACGGTGGAATTCATCGTTAATGGGCGCTGGAAGCTCACGGCTGACTGCTTCAAGTGCTTGGAGAGTTGAGAACCCAGCTCGTAATCCGTTCACCGTCAAGTTGAGCATATCGCTTAACTGATTGTCGAATCTCTTCAGCCGGCTCTTCTCCTGCTGCTTTACATACATCCGCGGTGCAAAAGCACCGGGGATCATCCCCGCAAACGCGAATATCGGCGAACCGCTGATGATAAACCCAATAGCCCCAAAAGCGAAGATTGAGAGCACAATTACAGCAATATATTCGGCCGGTCGGAGCTTCAGATCCGCTCGAGCGAGATCTCGAGAAAGGTTCGCGAAGAGATCTGATCCTTCACCAGCCCGTTCCAAGTAGTCGGCGATGATCGAGCCGCGCAGTTTCTTTGCATCCACGCTAGATGTAGAGACAACCTGCCCCTCGGCGTAGCGGCCCAAACGTTCCTCAACAACCGACCGCTCTCCAAGAAAGGTCATAGCCAGGCCAACTACCAGGAGTAGAAGCCCCAGCCCGCCTCCAATGATGAGAACCGTTTGCGGATTCATCGTCTAATACCCCTTTGCCCTTGCGCCTACACCGAAGATTGCTGCAGGCAAATTAATGCCACTCGCTTCAATCTTATCGATGAATCTTGGTCGTAATCCAGTTGGGCGGAGGCGACCGATTACCTTGCCGTCCTCAAATCCAGTTTGCTCGAAGATAAAAATATCAGTCATCGTGATCACATCACCTTCCATTCCCTGGATTTCGGCAATATGAGTCACTTTACGGGTACCGTCACGAAGTCGCTCAAGATGGCAGACAAGCTCTAGAGCAGATGATATCTGCTCCCGTATGGCGCGGATGGGAAGTTCTACGCCTGACATAAGGGTCATAGTTTCTATACGCGATAGTGTGTCCCTAGGGCTGTTTGAGTGCGCCGTAGTCATGGATCCTTCGTGGCCGGTGTTCATCGCCTGAAGCATATCGAGCGCCTCTTTTTCACGGATCTCACCTACGATGATCCGGTCGGGTCTCATTCGCAACGAGTTGACGACGAGGTTTTGAATCGTAACCTCACCCCGGCCTTCGATATTGGGTGGTCTCGATTCAAGGGTTATAACATGCTCCTGCCTCAACTGCAGCTCGGCAGCATTCTCGATCGTAATAATGCGCTCATCCTCAGGGATGTACTGAGAGATGATGTTCAGCATGGTGGTTTTTCCAGAGCCGGTACCACCGGAAATAACCATGTTGATTCTCGCGATCACGCAAGCTTTAAGGAACTCAACGGCTTCAGGAGTGATCGTGCCCCACTCAATAAGTTGTTCTGCTGTTATCGGATCTCGAGCGAATTTCCGGATCGTCAGTGTGGGTCCAATAAGAGAGATTGGCGGGATGATAGCGTTCACACGAGAACCATCCGGCAGTCGGGCGTCAACATATGGGCTAGACTCATCAATCCGTCGACCTAAGGGAGCCACAATACGATCGATGATGCGCATCAGGTGATCGTCGCTCTCGAACGTCGCAGATTCACGGTATATTTTACCGGCCCGCTCGACGTATATCTGCTTGGCTCCGTTCACCATGATTTCTGTGATCGAGGTATCTGCAAGCAGTGGCTCGATGGGTCCCAGGCCGAGAATCTCAGCGACGATCTGTTCGAAAAGGCGCCTTCGCTCCGGTCTTGAGAGGACAATCCTCTCATCGGCCAGAATGTTCTCAAATAGCTCCTCGATCGTCTGGCGAACCTCCGCCGTCTGACTGACATCCATGGAGGGATCTAATTCACCGAGCAGTTTATTCTGTACTCGAGTCTTCAGATCATGGTATGTATCTCGCTGTCCGGAACTTGGCGGTGTAACGCGACGTGCCGAGAGGCTGCTCATGCGCGATGAGCCCTGAATCGCTCCCCCATCTTTATCATTATCTTTGGTGAGGGCAGGCACGTTTTCTTCAGCTTGGCCTTGTTCGATCCTCTTCAATAACGACACGTTGCACACTCCTTACCCTAAGGTGATTCGTCGCATCACAAATAGATCACCGACTGAATAACCCCGTTCTCTCGACTTCCTGTTCATCTTCGTCTTCCATGACATCAACCAGCACCCGTTCTTTAATACTTGCGAGAATGTTGAAAATGCTCTTGGCCGCAGGTACACCTTTATCGCTGAGAAGGATAGGAGAACCGCGGTTTATGGAGGTCGTTATCGCCCGTTCATCGAGAGGAATCTCCGCATCCACAGTGCATTTTAGGTTTTCTGATACCGCATCAGCGGAAATCCCCGAACGCTTATCCATCTTATTCAAGACAAAGAATAGACGCTCCTTCGGGAATTCGAGTACTCCTAATAAGTCGAACAGCAATCGAGTGTCTTTGATCGCGGGAATTTCTGGAGTCGCTATGGTGATCAGCAGATCAGCAACATCCAATACTGCTAATGTGATGTCGTCTATATTGGAACTTGTATCGACGACCACATAAGCGAAATTCCGTTTTAGGAATTGGAGGACATTGCGTACTTGTCCGGCGGTGACCTCATCTGCCACCTCCGGTCGAGGCGGTGCGGCGAGGACTCGCAAACCGGTACTGTGCCGGAGCAGGACCTCATCGACGAACTCTGCATCCAGTTCATCCGCGCGGCTGGCCAAATCAATAAAACTGTTCTTAACCTGCAGATTTAACGCGACGGCGACGTCGCCAAACTGCAGCGCAGCATCTACGAGCACTGTCGGTGTATCTGCGGTGTCTAGACCAACGGCGATGTTGGTCGCAAGCATAGAGCATCCAACACCTCCCTTGGCGCTATAGACAACCATGACCTTCCCTTCCAGTCGAGCCGATCCTGCACGCCCTCCCCCGGGGCCTTGAACTACTACTGAAGGCAAAGGCTGGCTTAGCTTGTCTCTTTGTTCGTGAGCGAAAACTGCCAAAGTTCTGATTGTGGATATTAGCTCGTCCGCAGAAGGTGGCTTTGCTAAGAAGTCCCTGGCTCCTGCGCGCATCGCCCGGCGAACATAGTCAGAATCGTTATTCACAGAAAGCATAAGGATTTGAGCGAAGGGAACGTCCTTAATTAGCTCTTCAGTAGCCGTGATGCCGTCCATATCCGGCATATTGATATCCATGATGACGACATCGGGTTCAGTTTCACGAGCTATTTCAATCGCTTCTAAACCAGTTCGCGCAGCACCTACTACGACGACATCGGATTCAAACTGAAGAAGCTTGCGTATATTTTCTCGCGTCTCGGCGATGTCATCGACGATCAGGACGCGGATCATTACCTCCGCGTTATCTGTCATTTAGTTAGCTCCATTCGAACACCAACGAGCATATCTGCTACTGCTGCGGCGGCGCAGGTGGTTTATCATTCGGCAGCTCTGGAATAATCAGATTCTCAAGTCGGGGCTCCATGCCATATGGCAATTTGGTTGGGATGGTGATCTCGTAGGTATCGAGCAAGTATTGCAGTGTGACGCTGGTAGTCTCGGTCACCTCTGTATCATTCGGAGCGCGCAATGTGAACGTGAGATGCGCCCCAACTTTTATGGCCCAGTTCAGTGCCAAAGCTTCCTGGGGGGTGACAATCAAGGTGATGATGTCCGGAGGCTTAACGGTTGATGCCTGCGCTTGACTATCAGGCGCAGGAGCGCCTACTCCGCCTTCAGGAACAGGAATAATTTCTCCTGCAAGCTCTTCTTCAAGCTGGAATGTGCCCACATGCAATACAATGGCTGCTTCGACCAAGCGCTGCGAAACCGCGCGCGGCCGCTGTTGTTCCTGTGGAATGATATGAAACGGCTGACCTGTCACTTCATCCGTCACAACTTTCCCGAATGGAAGAGGAGGAATATTAACCGTCTCTGAGACTTCAACACCCGTAACACCTCCGGTGATATTCGGCGCCGGAAATTCTGCCGTCCCGCCCGATGCGGTCAGAGGTGTTGTTTGATTAGGCAGAATCGTTTGGAAGTCAGGATCAATATCCACAAGCAGCAGCGAAATCAGGACATCGACTACATCTCCATCCTGCATGGCATAAGCGACGCCCGAAAGTCGATCCATGGGTATAGCAATCGCTGTATAACCCGCTGGGATTGCCAGGGCAGCGTTAGAGCCACCCGCGAGTAAGTCACCAGAAGTCTCTGTAAGCATTGCCTCTGTGATAGGAACACCCCGGGCGATGTCCTGTCGGGCGATGCGATCGACGATCCGGGAGCGGATCCCCTCTTCATCTGGACCGCTGATCATCGTTTCGACGACCAAGTTCGCATTCATGCGAGACATGATTACTCCGTCTTCAGGGACCCTCGCTCCACGCGAGATGTCTTGAGCAGCAATAGCCACGAAGACAACATCGACTGGGACAGGAGTGGCTTCACCTTCCGAACCCGTACCACCCCCTCTCCCCAAGAACAAATAAGCTGCTGCAGCGCCCAGGAGAAGGATTATCGCAAGCAGTATGAAGATGCGGGAACGTCGCATGGGACCTCCTTAACTACACCGATGAACTTATTCTCGTGGGCTACCCACGAGTCGCGAGTATGATACGCTGATGAAGATAAAAGTCAAGCTGTGCATACTCTAACACATGTATACTAGAATTTTTGCTTACATTTCCCTTACACAAGGAGCCCTATTCAGGATAGGGCTCCTGGGTGATTCGTGTTCTTTGAAAGCGTTTCCCCCTCTCGTTCCACCAAATAATCGGTTATATGGCGTTAACGATGCCACTAAACACGTTTCCGATGGCAGGGCCGAGCAACGCAAGAATGACAATCACGACAACAGCGACTAGAACAAGAATTAAGGCGTACTCGACTAGGCCCTGGCCTTTCTCTTTTGGAGCAAATAACATAGCAGTTTCCTCCTTTCGTTAATATTTCGCCTGTTTTATGTTACAGGCTTGTAATTATTATATTCAGTTGGAATAGAAGATTCAATAGGACCAATATCCGTGGGATAAAAGGACTATTCGCTTCCCAATACGGAATGGTTTTTTTGCGTAGATGGGGAATCCCTTACGCCTAATCCTCTGTAGCTATTCTCACAACGATTCTTGCACCCTCACCCGGTTTGCTGTCGACCTCCAGTATCCCTCCAAGGTGCTCAATCTGGTTGCGGAGTATATTGAGCGGTCGAGATACATTCTCCTCAGTTTCAATAATTTCAGGGTCAAAACCTATACCGTTGTCCTCAACCGTAGCCATCGCGTTTTTCTCATCGAGATCGATCGCGACCTTTACCTGCGTAGCCTGCGCATGGTCGCGTACATTCGCGAGCAATAGCTGAATTGCGCGAAAGAGCACGACCTCACGATGGGATTCTAAACGCCGCTCTATACCAGTGTTTACAACAACGACATCCAAGCCCGTTTTTTCTTTGAAAGCTTCACCATAACGTTTAACGGTAGGTACCAACCCTAGATCATCCAACATCATTGGACGTAGTTCGAAAATAAAATCGCGAATTTTTATGAAACTTGAATTTGCGGCCTTCTTGAGGTTCTCAAGCTCCTCGCGAGCCAGTTCGATGTCCGTCTCGAACAACCTGGCTGCTATCTCAGTTTGCAGGATAAAATTGGTCAGAACCTGAGCGGGGCCATCATGCATTTGCCGCGAAATCTTTCGCCGTTCGTCCTCTTGGGCTTGAATGATTTGCCCAAATACACTTTGCGAACCCCCCAGCTCGTCGGCCTTGTCCTCCACACCAATATCAGGCTTTTCTCCGAGGATCTGCAGTGTGCGCGCCATGTAGTTCGAGAATGTTTGAAGATGCTCTTCATCACTCTGCAGCTTCTCTAGCTGCCCGCGCATCGTGAAAAGACGCTGTTGAGCATCAAGTGCGTCGTCATAGATCGTGCGGATATCATCCCGAGGAACAGTGTCAAAATGAGCTTGCAGCTGGTGGATGCGGCTTGTGATGTCAGCGTTACGTTTCGCTAACTTCTCAACCTCACCATGGCTTTGCTCAACAAGGAGACTAATTTCCGATATTCCACGCTGAACCTTTTCAAGTTGAGTGTGGGACTCTTCAAGAAAGACCTCGAGGGGACTGAGTTCCACAGCGTTATCGTTCTCGGTCATAACTACTCCGGATTATTTCCTCGTATCCTGCAATCGTACCCATCCGTGCCGAAGTGCATACACCGCAGCCTGGGTTCGATCTTCAACATCCAATTTATGAAGGATGGCTGTCATATGGTTCTTGACTGTTTGATGGCTGATTCCCAATTTGGAGGCAATTTCTTTATTGCTCATACCTCGCGTGACATATTGCAGGATCTCCATCTCGCGAGGCGAGAGCGGCGTGAATGCCTCAATATCACCATCAAGATGTGGTCGTCTGACCGCTTCAACACCACGAGAAAGCCAATCTTCAAGGCCCTCTGCATCAAACACCTGGTCACCCACGATATAGAAACCACGAGCAACCTGCCGAACTATATCGACTAATTTCCCCGCCTCAACATCCTTTGAACAATATGCGGAGGCACCCGCCTTGAAAGCATGCAGAACTTGCTCAACGTCGTCGTACGCAGTCAGAAGCACGATGGATGTGTCTAATCGCTCAGCTTTGATCTGCCGCGTGACCTGCATCCCGTTCATGTTGGGCATATTAATATCGATTAATGCCACATGGGGGCGCAATTCACGCACCAATTGCAGCGCTTGGTCACCACTTGTCCCTTCCGCCAGGACATTCAAGTCATCCTCGGCATCAATGACACTTCGGACCCCCTCACGGAATAGAGGATGATCATCGACAATGATGATACTAAATATTTCCATAATATCGCCACCTTTATTATTTGACCGCGGGGAGTATAGCATAACCAGACGATGCCGGGCAAACTTGTCAACGCCATTGGTAGATGGCAATGTTTTCCCCGCCCGCCTGAGGTGAGAACTCCGATCTTGTCGAGTAGATCATCTCTCGCCCACTGATTAAATGTGGATACCACCCCGGGAAAGTCATTAAATAGTCGGCGGAATTCTGATCAAGGAAGGATTCGAGCTCAACTTCACTGCGAATAATGGGGATCACCTCTGGTGTCACCAAGCCGGCAAGATCAATGATCATTCGTTCCCCAAAGTAACCCAGGGCACCAATATCATGAGCAGCAATGGATGAATCTAATTCCGTGTTCTCCGCGACCCATCGAGAAGCTTTTACCATTTCTGTTTCAATGATGGCGACATCCTGAGCATAAGCCTGAGAACCCTGCCACCAAAAAATAACCACCACTGCTGCGAGAGATATGATCCAAACGCGGTGGATGAAACGCCTTGCCCTCGATCCTCCATTATGCGAATACCAGTTCCGCATTCCCTCACAACCGACAGCCAATAGAATAGGTATAGTTGGGATCACGTACCGGCCATGCTGGTAGGTTGCGGGCAGTCGCAAAGCATAAGCACCGATGTAGGCACCTGTCCAGAGGATCGGTGCTAGCCGCGCCCACGAACGGGATGTAATTGCTTGAATAACATAGAGCAGAATTCCCGGAAGCATAATGAATAAAGCCCCGGCAGTGATCGCACTAACCTGTCCGAAATAACGAAATATTAATGGTGACTGCCGAAGTGCGATGTACTCCACTTGCTTGGCGTAGTAGGTGCTTGGCCAAACTGAACCTGCTACGGTCAAATTCATGGTTAAGTAGATCAGAAATGGCCCAGATATGCCAACGATTATTCGCAGCAGCGCAGTTCTAATTTGGCGGATATTCCCTTTATACATGATGAGAATAATCCATATAACCGGCAAGAGAAGAGTCAGCGCATCCGGACGGACCCAGATGCCAACGCCAATCAACACCCCTACACTGAAGAAGTTAAGTGCCTCCTGCGCCAACACCCAAAAAACGAGAACGGAGAGAAATGAAAGTAGAATGGTCTCCATTCCAGACAACGCTGCCCAAACGAGATGCCACTCTAGGAGAAGCAGAGCAGCTAGTCCAATCCCCCACTCGCCGAGTGCACGATCCCTTGTTCGAAACAAGTCGACCGCTAGCCAAGCGGTTGCAATCAGTGCAGTCACGCCTATGCCATAGGTCCACCATTTATACGGGATATCTAGTAAATATCCGAGGGCGATCAAAGCACTCCACAATGGAGCAGTCGAACCGGCGCTGGATTGACCCGGGATGAACGACCACTCCCCCTTTTCACCGAGGTTACGAGCGTATGTTTGGTGAATCCACGCGTCGTCTAGAGGAAAGCCAAGCGATGTTTTTTGCGCGCAGATGATAAGGAATGCCCCGGCGGAGAGAACGCCGACGGCAATGACAACAGATAAAAATAACTTTCGATTAATAAGATCCTTCACGCCCACACCTGTCATCCCCCTCAATGCACTTCGAAAATCAGCACTGGCTCGTTGTTGTGATCTAGCAGCGTCGCCCTCTCTTCCAACCAGGAAACCTTCGCTTGACCCTGGTAAAGATCGGCGAGTCCCTCTGGGTGATTCACATCAAGTACCACCCACTCTACTACGAATCGTTCCACCACTCGCTGTAATTCAGCCTCCCCTCCATCAGGGATCACAACCGATCCTCTCTGTGATGAAACGTAAAAACCAGGCGGGTTGTTGATGGCGACGATGCCGTAGTTTGGATCTAATCCAGCCAGTGTTTCTGCTGCTGCATCATAGGTTCTTTTAGGTCCCATCCAAAGGGGCGTATTTGACTGAAGGCCAATCACTTTCGTGACATAGAGAACCACAGTGAGCATGGCCGTCATTCCAAAGATTGTGACCGCAAATACTCGCTGCGCTTGCGCCTCATCCCAGTGACGGAGATGGCTCAACCACTGGATAGCTCGATGAAGCCCCGCAGGAACGAGTGCCCAAAGCAGCGGCATCAAAGCCGCGCTGGAATGAAAGAGTCCTCCCAGAGAGCCGGCAAAAGGAAAAATGAAACTCATCACGAGGAATAAAATCACGAGGTAGAACGCCGCAAGACGAGTCTCAAACGCCTGCCACAATTCACGGAAACCGATGATCATAAGGGGTCCGAGCATGACCAGTCCATTTTCACCGATGAGCCGTTGCAGGTTTATCCAGAGTGCAGCGAACCTCGCCTGCAGGATTGCACCAAACCCCTGTGAGAGAAAGTGCCGGAGGGTCAGATTGCTGCTCGGATAGCTGAACAGTTCCGGATACGATCTCAACCAGAGTGTCTTCGCTCCAGTCGCGGGCAGCAACGCTCCCACAATTAGCTGATTTCGTAGAAACCATGGGGCCATAACGAACAAATAGCCGGAGATCAGCAGAGTGAAGCGCTGTAGTTTCCTCTCCCCTGAATAAGAGACTGCAGCAAGCGCGGGAAGGAAGAAGAGAAGTCCATCCGCGCGGGCAAGGTGCGCTAGACCTATCATCATTCCTGAGACGAGCCAAGCGGATTTCCTTCCGTTGCGCAAACCTTGTCCAGTGAAGTAGAAAAAACCCGCCCCAATAAGAGCGTAGACAACAAAAACATCCGTCGTCAGCAGGTATGGAAGGTAGAACCCTGGGACAAGAGCAAGCAACCCTGAAAACCAGGCCCAGCTTCTGTTGTTATGAATTTGGAGAGCAAGTGCGGCTGTGACCACAGGAAGCAACGCACTCATCAGGATGAACGGAATCTGCGCTGCTCGAAATGTCTGCCCTAAGAAGGTCATCGGCAAAGCTGCGATAAGCGAGGTTAGCGGCGGCCAGTAAAGATGTGACGGATGAGATAACCCAGATGGATTATCCAGATAATTCCAGATGAACGGCTCGATGAACCCGCGGCCTCGCGATAGCTCTTGAGCAGTAGCGTAATAGTAATCTGCGTCCATGTAGCCGGGGCTTTGAATCCAAATGCACCCAAGTCCTGCGATAAAAAGACCAAGAATAAAAAGTGATATCCAGCGCCAGGTCCGCATTTCGAGAACTACCTCGTCAATCTCTATTAGCTTTTATGGAAATCCCGATCCGGAATCTCAATCAAGGCTCACATCTTCCCGGCTCACAAACTTGTAAACAGACAAATCATCCCAGGCGGTCTGTTCATCCAGACTAAAGTTCTCCATCAGCCATGAAAGATGGGGATGGTTTACCACGCCAAGTGCTTCATAGTCACCGATCTCGCGGGCGAACATCACGAAAAATACCTGTTGAGCGTCCCCTACCGCGCTGATCGCATCCGGCTGGGCAATAAGGCCTAGGGCTTCCTGTGTCGGTAACGCAAGTGTGTCGCTCCCTGCGCCAGGTGAATCGGCGATATACGTATGCGGAAGTGACTCATCATAATAAAAAGCTGGAAGCATTGTGATCTTATTAGAATGCAGAACGACCCCTCCCTCGTCTAACTCGGAGCTGATGTAATCATTCACATCCTCAAAAGGGGCATATGGGAATCCCCGATATGTTTCATGAGAGAATAGCCCAATCGTGAAGGCAAACGCCAAAAAACCGATCGTGAGGTAAGAACCTATGGTTCGCCGCTCATGAGGAGTAAGCGCCCATGCAAGCCAAATCAGGAAGATGACTCCAGAGGGCACTAATCCCCGCACGACATACAATGGCCGGATCTGCGAGACGAGAAAAAGCAGAAGGACAGGGGCAGCGCTCAAATAAATCAGCCATAATGCCCTCTCTGCGTGAGGATCCCGGTCTCGAGCCGCCCGGATCGTTTGGACGCCCGCAAGAACGATCACAAGTAGTGCGCAGAAAAGGGTTACCGGGAGCCAGCTTGCACGGATAGGGAGGCCCGAAATAAATGACAGGACTGTTTGAACTAGATCTGCCAGGGTAGGCTTCGCGATCCAGTACGCACGCTCGACTTTCGCAATTTGAGCAGGAAGTTGAAGCCCCCAGGGCAGATACAGCACAATGGCGATAAGTGTCGAGAGTAAAACAGATCGGAATAATCTCAACTTACGGAAAAACAGTGGGGATAACCCGAGAGGAATGAGATAGAAAACTGCCAGGACATGCGTATACATCGCTAGAGCCGCAAATATACCAAAGGCGACCCATGGATAATGCCTATCTCCTTGAATGCCCCTCCAGACGTACAAAGTGGCGAAAATGAGCCATAGACTGAGAAGGCCATACATGCGCGCTTCCTGCCCGTAATGGACCTGGAAAGGCGCGAAAGAGAATAATAACCCCGCCAGCACAGCCTGCTTTAACCCGAACATCTCCTGGGCCAAATACCAGAGCACGATGAGCAATGCGAGGTGAATTAGAACGGATAGGAAGCGAACGACGATGACTTGCTGACCAAAAAGCAGCATCCACGCCCAGAGAAGTGTGAAATAGAGTAACGGGTGCACATTGGCGGCTGTCCCATCGACGAGCCCCAGAGTCCCCTGGAGCATAGCTTTCGGACCTGTACGGGAGAAAAGAATAGAGATTGCCTCGTCATACCACAGAGAGCGTGAACCTAAGGATGGAATTCGGACAGCGACCACAAGCGCGATCAGCGCGAGCAATATGATCTTCGTGTTTTTCTGAAAGTAATTTATCAACGCTTCTCACTTCTCTTGCTGAGCAAAAGCAAGCGGTCCATAAGCTCAGTCCACCCGTATAGGAAGACGAGTAGAGCTTATGACCCACCAACGCGACCAGAGTAACCCAACCAGGGTTAGGATCGGCAGAGGCAGATACATCACAGCATTTTCAACATTCCCTTGCACAGTTCCCAAGAACAACGCCCACAATCCCACCGACAACCCCAGGAGAGTAAGCAAGGAGGCGATCAATCCGCCTCTTCCCCAACGATCTTCCCAAGTCTTGAAGATAATCAACAAAGCCGGCAGCATTCCGACAAAATTCGTTGTCGCAGTTCGAAAAGCGATTAGATTCGTGATCACGATGGTCAGTGCAGCCGCCCATTGGAACCATGGATCATCCTTGCCAGCGGCCATAATCCATTCCCAAAGTAAATAGAGGGATAGCAGCCCGGTGAGAATGAGGTTAGCGGTACTGCCGCCTCCAGGGAGGAAGCTCGTGAGAATCGAGATAGGTGACCCCAGCTCTGTGTAACTAGAATACGAGAGCAGCTGACCCAACCACCCCAACGGCCAGCTCGGCAAGGCAATCAGGGAACCGGCAATAAGAACTGTGATCGCACCTAGGAACCATCCCACGATCTTCAATCTTCTGGCTCGGATAGCCCAAATGACGACAAAGGGGATAATCAAAAAAGACATCTGGGGCTTGGTGATCGCCAATGCCAAGGCAACACCCGCAGCTTCATCCATCTCACTCTGAATAGCAAGAAGAGTAATCGCGATTAAGACTGCTTCTACTACCGCAAATTGACCGATGATCACTGAACGCGCGCCATGGTACCAGAGGATAGAAAACAGGATGACGGATGCTTGTGAGAATCGATCCGGCGACCAGCGCGCCAATCGCAAACCTATGACGCCTAAGACAACCAGGCAGATCTCAAGGATTGTCATCCATATAGCACGGGCTATCGGGAACGGTAAAAAACCAAAGGGTCCGAAAAACAACATCGCCGGGAGCGGGTATACAAAATGGGCGATATCTTCACCCTTTGAAGGGTCAGCAGGTCTGCCATAAATCATCGTCTGCGCGGCAATACTGACCTCTTCATCGTATGGGTTTACCCCTTCAACCAGCCAGTAATGCGCGCCTGTCCATCGCGCCAGGAAATCATTCCCCCCGGGTGATTGACGTACAAAGCTGTAATTTGCGATGGACAAGCCAATAAGGAAAACCGATAAACCGATCAGGAGAACAACCCTGAGCCAGCTTGGCAGATAATATTTCAAACGACACCCCCGGAAACAGCTCGACACCCCACACTTTTCGAGTATCTAAAGACTATGTTTTTTCCACCGACATATGACGGTATCCCATTGTGAAATCCTACAAGCATCTTCCCTACTTTGGAGAACTGAGGACAACCGCAAGTTCATCCTCATAATCGACTTCCCAGCCCTGAGACTCAAGACGCACTCGCAGAGGAGCCCAGGGCTCAACCAATGCCAGCTCTATATCCCACCTTTCAAAGACTCGCTCCCAGCCATCTAAACCTTGCCAACTAACGAGATATTCATTCAGAATCTCGTCGTCGAAGAGATCTGTCCGTCCGTCTACAAAGCTAAAATATTCGGGATGAAGCTCCCAGATAACATAACCACCCCAGTTGTATGAATTGAAAAGATTCTTAGTTGTCTGGACATTGCGTAGATATTCAACCGCATGAACCGGGAATTTCGCCTCGATCGCATCCTGGTTCGCCTGAGAAGATAGCGATTTTGAGATCTGCAAGCCCGAAACTACACCTAACAATAAGAATATGGTCAGGTTTAACCATTTAGCGGCGCTTTCTGGAACCTGCGCTGCAGCACCCAACCCCTTGTTCCTATGATCCAAAACTCCGTCAAGATGGCGTGTGATTACAGGCGCAGCCACGAGCGCAAATAATGCGATATTCCGGCTGGCGAGAAGAGCAAGCGGTAGAAATACTAAAACTAGCAGGAGTTCCGTGGGATCAACCTTACGGCGAGAACCGGAAATGGTGCCGATAAGAAGCAAAAGCATCAGGAGAAATGGTAAGACCTGAGCCTCATGGAAATTAGGAGATTGCCATTCCTGTATGTAATTCTGTAGGACCTGAATGGAAATAGTTTTGAAAGGATAAAGAATCATCTGCGGTCCGTGTGGGTTAATCGATACAGAAAGAACGCAAAGAAGGCTGACCGAAAGAAGACGGACTATCTCCCGTTTATGCTGATCCCACGCTGACCTCCAATCTCGGTCGGTCTTTTCAACTTCTTGAACCAGCTGGACGAATTCTCCGCATATATAGACCCCTAGAATCAAGAACCCGATCGCGAAGCCTCCATGGACATTCGCCCAGAAAATCATCGCGAAAGGGAGCGACCAGAGCAGCCGTGGCCTTCCCTGTCGAAAAGAATAGAGCACGTACAGGAAATATCCTGCGAGAACAAAACTGATGATCTGCGGTCTTGCAGACCAATACACGCCGGAAGCAGCCGCAGCGAGAAGGAGAACGAAAGCCTTAAGCAGATCTCGACCCTCTAGCGTACACCACACAAACGCGAAAGCAGCCACAACCATGAAAGCTGTAAAAAGATTCAACCCAGCGAAACTGAAGGTCTGATAAGCGGTATAGAGAAGGATCTGAGCAACCCAACCGGGGTAAATCCACGCTGAGCCTTGACGTGTAAGTGAGAAAACATCAGTCTTGAGGATCGCCCGATTCGCCAGCATCCACTCGCCCGCTTTTAAATGCCACCACGTATCGGAGCCTACCGAGGCGCGAACAGCCATGGTGAAAATAGCCAGGAAAGTGATACCAAACACCAAGCGTTTAAACGTCACTCGTGTCCCTTCCGCCTGATTATGCTGGATGACGAATGCATGAATATTATTCCGCTGGAAAAACACCCGATCCGGATGAACGGGGTACGAACAACCGCCCTAATCATCCACTTTTACCCTTGCATCTCCTGTGCCATTATCAGGAAATTGCTAATCAGCGTCAATATTGCACAAACTGCCCTGAAGAGGCTGTACCCTGGACCTAATTCCCAAGCCATAGTTCGCCGATCTCCTCTGGGCGAACAGGGCGTGAAAGATTATAAAAGATTTGATAATCTCCGATCTTCTCCTCATCCCACCCTACTCCAAGTTCGTGGAGACTCGCTCTGATGTTCCCATCAAGGGCTGGATGGAATGTTGTGATGTAAGCAACGCGGTCGCTTTCCTCCACGAGTACCTGGTATGGTTCATATCGATCGTCCCGATCTGTGTACCGAAAATCGAGGTGATACGGGAGCCTCGGGATATAGATTAACGCCTCGTCCGACTCAAATGCAAGCGGATAGGAAACCCAGTAGTTGGAATACCCCCTCGTCTCTCCATGCTTGGATAGAAAATCGACAAGCTGCTCATCAAACTGGTGGTCAATCCTGGTAACTGCATCAAATTGCGTGGTTATCCCGGGTGGGTATTGACCCGCTGCTTCCAGGTTACTCCACAAGTTAAACCCCACAACAATTATAAGGATCAGCGCTCGGAAGCGTGCATTGATCCTGAAGGCTGGCTGGGCGAAGAAGTCACCTGCGAAAATTGCCAGAGTTACGTAAATTGGGAGAAAATAGCGGCCTGAAGGGTCGGATCCAAATGAGGTGAGCACGAACATAAGAATTACCGCGCCCATGACACCTGCAATCATCCAATAGCTCGCTCGCTGCGAGCTCTTATCCCGCAACCTGTGGAATATCTGGACGAATACCAATAACCAGAATAGCAGAGCCAAGGGTATAAGAAGGAGTGCGACAGGTTCGGTCGTCCACGGGGGGCGAAATCCAAGAGTTACAGTAATTCCAAACAACATAAAATGTTGGATATGTTTGGCTAGCATCGAAAGAATATCAGAGCCTGTGTCCACCGCGATTGCGGACCCGAAGAGTTCTAGGAACAAGACGCTGACGCCATTTTCAAATACCCAGATGATTAGTGGCAAAGCGCCGATGATCCCTGCTAAGAGCATCCACGCTCCTCGAACCCACAAACGCCTCCGACGCGATTTTCTAAGGCTGCATACTACAATAATGGACGTCGGCAGGATGTAGGCGATGGTAAGGCTGAATGCCCATAATCCGAGGCCGGAAAACAAGCCCCATAAAAGGTAATACAAAGTGTTGTCCGGCGTCTTTTCTATTTGGATTGTCAGGAACAATAGCAACGCGCCAATGAGGAGTGCTTCGCCGTAGCCGCCGAGAGAGACGGTTGTATAAAGGGTTACGTTCACTGTGGGCACAGCTAAGAGTAAACCTGACACCAGTCCAGCGAGTTGGCTCCTAAAAATTCGCGCGCTCAGACTTACGGTCAGAAATATCGTTCCAAGATAGAGAAGTATTTGGACCGTCCGGATAACGAAGATTTCACTGCCGAAGAGCCTAAAGCCCAACGCGATAAGTGTCGCGTCCAGACTTCCCATGTAGGCTTGCCCATAGAAAAAGACTGGCCATTTCCCTTCCAGGATATGGCGAGCCATCAAACCAACGATCGCTTCATCCGAATTAAAGGGGAAAGCCCCGATGCTCAACAGGCCTATCTTCAAAGTTGCCGCGAGGAAGAACAGGCCGATTAGGATCCATATCAACAATTGGTGGGTTTGATCTGACTTTCCCTTCACAGATAGCCTCTGTATAATGCGCGGGTGCGTTTAAGTAAATTCTTCAGACCCCAGTTTCTTATCCCGCTTCTAGCCATTGTGCTGCGATTGATACCCGGTGTTCGAACCGTCGATGATGCATTCATTACTTTCCGCTATGCCCAAAACCTCATCGCCGGAAATGGCCTGGTATACAACCCGGGTGAGTTGGTTTTAGGAACGACAACACCTCTTTACGCTGTGTTGCTCGCCGCCATAGGTTCTATTACTGGTGGGATCCGAGCTCCCTATCCAGAAATCGCAGTTTTAATTAGCGCCGTTGCAGATGCGCTGAGCTGCTTGATAATCATCCGTCTCTCGTCGAGCCTCGGCTACCGCCGTGCAGGGATAGCTGCTGCTCTGATCTGGGCCGCTGCTCCGATGTCTGTCACCTTCGCAATTGGCGGCATGGAAACGAGCCTGTTCATTCTCCTGATGTTGGGCACATTTTACATGCATTCGAACAACCAGCCAGTCCTCGCCGCATTAATTGGCTCACTCTGCCTGCTGACACGCCCTGATGCCCTTCTCTTTCTCCTCCCCTTAGGTCTCGAACGCGCGTATCGCTTTTTCCGTTCGAAAAAACGGCACCTGCCACTTTTAGAGATCGCATCATTTCTTATTCCTGTGGTCATTTGGACTGCAATTAGTTGGGCTTACTATGGGGATCCTCTTCCCCGCTCGATGGCCGCCAAAGCCGTTGCCTATCACCTTCCACCTGAGGCTGGAATTGTACGACTGCTTCAGCATTATGCTACACCCTTCTTTAGCCACCTTGTTTTTGGGTCCTTCTCAATCGCGATTGGATTAATCATATTTCCAACCCTTTTCATGATTGGTTGGCGGCGAATTGTACGGGAAAGAACCTACATCTGGCCTCTGGCCATCTACCCGATCCTCTATCTGCTAGCGTTTTCGATCGCAAACCCGCTTATTTTTCGATGGTACCTTACCCCCCCACTTCCGATGTACTTCCTAGGAATCTTTATTGGCATTGAGGTCTTCGGGCGGGATCTAAAGTCGCCGCTTCCTCTTGCTATCTGCGGTGTGTTAGCTTTCGGCTTGACGCTCAACGGATGGACACTGCATCCAGATCATGGCCCGGATAGGCCTGCACCAAAAATGGCATATATTAAACTTGAAGAAATTTATTTGCAGGTCGCTGAAGACCTTCGCGGGCAGATTCGCGAGGAGCAGACCCTCGCCGCAGGAGACATCGGGGTTTTGGGTTACTACACAGGAGCTCGAATATTAGATACTGTCGGTCTAATCTCACCTGAAAGTGAGGTCTTTTACCCACTTCCCGCTGAACTCTATATCACCAATTACGCAATTCCCCCTGATCTAATCCACCATGAAAAACCGGACTACGTCGTACTCCTCGAAGTGTACGGTCGAAATGGCCTTCTTACGGATCCGCAGTTCCTGGACGAATATGAATTAACAAATCGGATCCAAACGGATATCTATGGATCGGAGGGGATGTTAGTGTACGTTCGTGATGATCGATGAAGTACGAAACCATTCGAGGGGGGAATAACTATTTCAAGATTTGATTTCCGGCGATACGACAGCTTCAAATATAGCTGGTGTTAATCTCCGAGAAAGTCAATCAACCGTTCACGATGATTCGGATGTCGCAAGCGAGTCAGTGCCTGAGCTTCAATTTGCCTTACACGTTCACGCGTAACCCCCATCTTTCGACCAACCTCTTCCAATGTATAACTCCGTCCGTCCAGAAGACCATAGCGGAGTTGTAGAATTCGAACCTCTCGCGGCGGGAGCGCACTGAGAACTTCGGCCAGGTTCTCCTTTAGCAGATTCTGCGTCGCAATTTCAACAGGGGCAGGAGATTCAACATCCTGGATGAAATCACCAAGAATTGAATTCGAATCCTCATCCGTCGGCATCTCAAGCGAGAGAGGACGACGGGAGACTTTCATTAAATCTTCCGCTTTTCTTGGTGTAATTTCCAACGCCACAGCGAGATCCTCGGATGAGGGGGTGTGTCCCAATTGCTGCGTCAATTGATGAGAAACCCGCAGCATTTTATTAATTTGATCGCCCATATGAACAGGTATGCGAATCGTTCTCCCCTGATCCGCAATAGCGCGGGTTACGGCTTGCCGGATCCACCATGTCGCATACGTAGAAAACTTATGTCCGCGGCGATAATCGAACTTTTTCGCAGCCCGAATCAATCCGATATTCCCCTCCTGGATTAAATCCAAGAAAGGGACACCACGACCGAGATACTTCTTCGCCACACTAATCACAAGGCGTGAGTTTGCTGTGATGAGGTGCTCGCGAGCCGCCCATCCATCCTCTATCGAGACCTGGAGCTCAGCGCGTTTTTTCGGGGACATACTTTCTTGAGCAAGTTTCTCCCGAGCTTGCCAGCCTCGCTCGATTCTCTTAGCGATTTCAACTTCCTCTTGAGCGGTAAGAAGTGGTACACCTCCCACTTCTCTAAGATAAAGACCGACCGAATCGTCCGTATCAACATTACTTAAGACATCCTCGTCTGGCTTGCCTTCGTCTTGCGTTTCAGGCTTTACTTCTCTCCCAGCGTTCCCTTCCTCCTCGTTCTCATCTACTACATTAATCCCTGCAGCGAGGAGCGCCGCGTATATCTCTTCAAGCTGATCCATGTCTTGCTCAGCTTCTGGGAGAACGCCGAGGATATCATCAATCGTGATGTAGCCACGGTTCTTCCCGAGTTCGATCAACTGATCGATAGTGGGATTCTCTTGCTCGCTAGCAGGAATCTCATTTTCATCTATGCTCTCGAGACGCGAGCCATTGTTATTTTTGCCTAGCGGCGATTTCATTGATTTTGAACTTCGTTTCATCTTACTCAATCTACGTAACTCCAGCTTCAGCATACATTCTTCCACCCCGTCCGGCAATACCCATTAAAAATACTCCATATCGAGAATGGTAAAACTAATGGGTAACAAACTTAGGCGCTGTAATGCCGTGAGGCTTTGAGCCTCATATAATAATTCTATCCCCAGGTAACGATGTGCAAACCTGGAGGTTTTAGATTCTCTGCGGGTTCAGATACAAGATCAGACGTAGAAAAAGCACCGTTGCCGCTCAGATGGAAGGCAACATGTGCTTATGATGACCAAAAATGTGCCGAACCTTCAAAACACTATACAGAAATGGCTCGCTGAAGTCAATATGCAATTGAATTCAATTTTCAACCTTCCCTGCTTGGATAATCGAAGCCTGCATAACCGGGATAATGTCAAGTATTATGATTTACAGAGCAACCGTCTTGACATCACCCGCAGCGCACATTACAATCTCCCCGTTTCCAAGTCGACATCGGTATGTCCCACAAGATAATGATACAGTGACGATGCTCATTGTTTTTGGCTGTCACGTCGTATTTGAGATGGGCGACGGGGATCTTGAGCGAGCCAGACTGGCTCGTATTTATATTTTATCTTTCGTAAAAAACACAGGAT
>SDBU01001013.1_pt1 | contig 41217 bp, 60 predicted proteins | sample 2277071 | NCBI WGS metagenome assembly SDBU01 (sample SAMN10397929, study PRJNA504765) | marine sediment metagenome | isolation source: marine sediment core GS08_GC12, 126 cmbsf | place: Arctic Ocean: Gakkel Ridge, Loki's castle | collected 2008 | reverse complement strand
GGTGGTGGTCAGATAAAAACAAGGAACATTGTTTTTCACATTTTTGCAGATAACCCTCAAGATCGCAACTTACTAAAAGATTGGTTGGATTATCAGAGTAGGACTACCTTTTTCATGGCTGATTTGAATAACATCACATTCCCGTTCGACCAATATGGGGATCTTGTTGATGGGATAACAAACTGGCCCGACATGGTATCTGATTTTCCCTATAAGAGACTAAGAGTCATGGATAGCAATGCAGTAACAATAAATTCATTAAATTCTCAGTTGTTTAGGGCTCGTGTCACTTGGGAGACCGAGGTGGACTTCGGTTCAATTTAATACTTGACTCGCGTAGAGTTGGTGTATAAGATATACAGGGAGGTAGAACTTATGAAAACCAGGAAACCAAGGTCGGATCAGTGGTGCCCAGAGGAATTTGTCGTCCAGGAAATAATAGGGAAATACGAAGATGGAAAATCAGCTAGACATCTAGGATTTGAATATGGTGTTGCTGACGTTACTATTACTTCTTTATTGAAGAAACGTGATATTTTTATTAGAAATCGGAGCAATGCTAAACGTACAAATCAAATCAAGGAAGATGTTTTTGATACCATAACCGAAGAAAGTGCTTATTGGATAGGTTTCATTTTAGCTGACGGGAACGTTTATCATCCTAAAAAAAGATCAAAACAATTGAATATAGGCTTGTCTGAAAAAGATTGGGAACATTTAGAGAAATTCAAAAAGTTCATTGGGTCTAATAAGCAATTGTATTACAACAAGGGTGCCGTTTTTATCAGTTTTTATTCGAATAGAATAGTCGAAAAATTGGCCGAATATGGTATTGTCCCTAGAAAGAGCAATATTGCCAAAGTTCCTGAAAGTTTGAAGAATAATCGGCATTTTTGGCGGGGGATGGTTGATGGGGATGGGTGGGTGAGTGTACCAGAGAGCGGATATCCAATTTTAGGATTCTGTGGAACTAGGGATGTTGTTTCGAGATTTATGCATTTTGTAGGAAAATCGGTTTCAATCCGCTATAAGGGGGATAATTTTTGCGAATTATCTTATAATTGTACGACTGCTAAAACTTTGGGAAAGTTATTATATGATAACAGTAAAATATTCTTGCAGAGAAAATACGAGAAATACCAACTAATATGTTCGTGGGTACCAGAAAAGATTCAGAATAGATCATTATTGTGTATAAAAAGGTAGTGGATAGAAATTTGGATAGTTAAAGTGAAAGGGGAGTGATTGAAGTGCCACAGAACCGAATATTTTACGCTATACAAGCAATTGGTTTCGCCGAGCACAATGTAACGGGCTCTGGAGTCGGTGGGTTGTTCGATCCATCTGGATTTATAACTGCGCATGGAGTTCAGAGTGTAGGTCTTAATACCACATTCAATCTTGAGCAGGTTTTCGAATTGGGGCAGTTGGAACTTTACGAGAATGTCGAAGGTATTCCCGACATAGAGATGACACTGCAAAAGGTTTTGGACGGATATCCTCTTCTATATCACCTGGCAACTCCAGGGGCTTCGGCCGCTAGTCTTGTTGGGAGGTCGAATGAGCGATGTTTCACAGCTCTTAATATATATCCTGATACCTTTGATAATTCATCTGGAGTCCCGCTCCAATCCGCAGGTATGTCTGGTATGTATGTTTCTGCATTAACCTACACATTGAATGTTGAAGGAAGTTCTACCGAGGATGTGACTCTTGTAGGAAATGACAAGGAATGGACTGTTAGTGGTTTGACCCACTTTGCTCCATCAGTGTTCGACGGATCAGACGAACCCCTGTCTATATCTGCATCTGGTGGTGTGGCTCGTAGAGAGAATATCCTTATGGGATCTAGTGTCTCTATGGATAACGCCGGAGTCATAACGGGTGTCAGTGGCAGTATATGGCCCATAGAGATAGATGGAATAGACGCTAATGGTCACAACTTGATATCTGGTGACTCTTTTGATGCCCACCTTCAAACTGTCACAATTTCTAGCGACTTGGGTCGTGAAGAACTATTTGAACTGGGTAGACGTGGACCGTATCATAGATTTGTTTCATTTCCAACTGAGGTCACCTGTGTAATAGACACCACATCATCTGAAGGAGACTTAATAGATGCTTTAGCAGATCCTCCTGGGGGGAATAACCTTACTGAGCAGAAAATATTTATCTGGGTTGAGGAAGGAACACGACTCAATCTTGGAGCTAAGAATAAGCTAGCTTCAGTTAGTTATGGTGGAGGAGATTCAGGTGGCGGCAACGTCGTCGTGTCCTATAACTATTCGAATTTCAATTCCTTGCGTGTCACTCATACTCAAGATCCTGCTGGCCAAGCGACGTAAATCCTCAGTTTAGTCTGAGCAAAATAGATCAGGGTGGTTTTCGGACCATCCTGATTTTTTTATTTCAGTGGGACAAGTCTATGTGCTGAGCGTATAATGCGATAGGAGGAATCGTTATGGCAACTAGAAGAGACACAGTAGAGTATCGTAAAGCAAACAATCTATGCCCGAGGGATGGTAGACCTAATCATCCTGGAAGGAAAATGTGTGAATATTGTTTGAAAAAATCTGCAGAGAAGACTAAACGACATCGTCAGAAGAAAAAGGCTAACAATCTTTGTTTGTCTTGCGGTCAAAAGGTGGATAATGTTAAATTCTGTGATAAATGCAAAGAAAGTGTCGCCTTGTCGTCCCACAACTCACATATCAAAAGATACAACTCAAGAAAACAATCTGGGATATGTGTCGACTGTAAACAACCAACAGAAATCGGCAAGACTATGTGTATCATTTGTTTAGAAAGACGTAGTGACACCCAACGTGTCAAAAGGAATACTTTCATATCTAATGAGCTTTGTTCTCAATGTGGAAAAAACCCAAGATTAGCTGACGGCAAGAGATGCCAAACCTGTATAGAAAAACGGAACAAATGGTACCAAGGATCTCCAACTCAAGTTAAGGACAAGGCTAGGCGGGACGAGAACCGTGAAGCTACGTTAAAGCATTATGGTGGGCAATGTGCTTGTTGTGGAGAGAACGAGACATGCTTTCTGGCCATAGATCACATGGGAGGGGATGGGAATACTCACAGGAAAGAGATCAATAAATATGGATCTGGTTTTTTTAAGTGGTTGGTAGACAATGGTTTTCCAGAAGGATTCCAAGTGTTGTGTCATAACTGCAACATGGGGAGACACCTTAACGGTGGAACCTGTCCACACAAAGGATCCACAGTAAAAACCAAATACGTCTTTGAAGGTAAGGGAGAACCTGCTAAGTTCGAGTTGGACCCCGAAACCCTAGAAGCCCGAAAAGCAATCGAGCTTTTGGAACAAGCGATCGAGAAAGGCTTGAGAAGCCCGATTATCGGACCGTAATATTCCTCCATATTTTGTGGGATCTGGTGGGGAGTTCGACGTATAATAAGATGGCAACACGTAGTTGCCATCGGGAGTTTCTCTTTATGCCATGTTTCACAGTAGTAGGTTTACAGGATTCAGGATTCGGGTGTCTCAGACATGTAGTTTCCGATGATGCAGATGGTGCCATGAGGGATTTCTCCGACGAAGGTATGGTGATCGTAGTTCTGGCTGGTTGGCACGATAATCTGGTGAAAACCAATATCCTCGGTCCTAATAATGAATTTCAGGGCAAGGTGAGCTATTCGCAAAGACCGAATAGTAGGCGTCAACCAAAAGAATAATAGCTATACTTTGTCTGTCCTGCAACCCCTTTTAAGGAACGTAGTTATTATGCAACAGAACTTCAAAGTTGATATTGTATCTGATTCAAAATATCCTGTCCATATAACCCTTAGTATCGATGATCATTCTATATTTATGAACATGACATGGATAGATGCAGATAAGTTCCTGGACGTATTATCTATAATTCGGTACATAGATCATGATAGACTCTATAATGAGCATATATCTAATAATATTGGACCAACTGAACAACGATGTTCGTATAATATTGCGATAATGTCTCTTTATCATATCAATATCAAAATGATTCATGGAGGAAGGAATAAGTTAGAAAATGGTATGAATTTCATTATAGACAAAGACCTTGCTGGACAATTGCGTCAACTGATCCAATACAAAATAAAAAAAGCCCATGGCTATATCACGCCTAAAGTAATAGAGAAATGCGATAAGTGCGGGCTTCCCGTTCCACGCGACAAGGAGGAATAATATGTCTGCATTTGATCCCTTTACTCATAACTGGTTCAGGTCTACTAATAGGAATTCAAAATGACATTACATAGCAGACTGTTTCTGGGGGACTATGACTAGTGCTTGCGAAAGAGAAATCATAGTGGATGAAAATGAACAGCTTTTTATCAGATCTCCAAGGGTTAGTGGCAAGTGTCTGCACTGCCTAGGAAGAATCAGAAGTGGTTCTGTAGTATAAGGAATAAAAAATGACTGAAGCACAAATCAGACATCTGGAATCTATGGTCTCTGTCATTGTTGAGAAGATTATATTTCTAGATTTGGAATCTAGGAAAGATTTGGATATATATCTAAATGAACTTAATTATCAAACTGACCGAGAAAAGGCTTCGGAAATAACGATAAGCATCTGTGAATTATTGTGGCCGGAAATGATAGGAAACATAAAGGAAATGAATCCATGAAGGTCCTTACTTGGAAAATCAAGAACAGCGAAGACTTTGTCGAGCTGTTCATACATAACAATCTGTCGTACGTATGTGGTTCGGTAAAACGAATTGGACGCATTAGCGAAATGCTGCATGAAAGATGTATAAGGCATACTGTAGATGAAATATCGGTAGGATTTAATACAGTCCCAGAAGTCATCATACTGAATATCACGAGATTTCAGGATACAGTACGAGTACAGCATATTATTGACGAATTTGGACAACAATGCGAAAAACCAGTCTTAGCACAAGGTAGACACTATGAAACCTAGTATATGGATAAGACATTTTCCCTGGCCGTGGTGGTTAAAAGCAGCTTACTATATCAGGAAATGGTCTTGGTGTTCGTGGAAACACAAGAGGAATCGATGTAATCCCGCAGGAGATGCCCCTGAAAAATACTGGCATTGCGACAAGTGTCATTGTTGTGGCGATGAGATAGACGCTTTGATGTATCGTTTAGAACAGGAGAAAAAGAATGGCAAAGAATAAGGTTTTCTACGCAAGGTATGAACCACCGGAAATTCCCCCCGGAAGATTACGTATGGGAGATAACTTCTCTATAAAATTTCCTATACAGGAAAAATCAGCAGAGGGTTTCATCGGACAATTGAATATACTCATAGAAGAAGTATATCAGCGAGGTGTTAAAGACGGTGCAAAATTTGAACATAGCGACCCAGACGATAGTCCTCCTGTCACCAAGGACGAAAGGCGAATAAAGAGAGCTAAGGTGGGTCATGACTGTAGTATCACAGTTGCGAGTACCTATTCTGATGTTCTGGGTCCCCAGTGCTTCTACCTGGAAAATAATGAGGATGCAGAGTTGGTATGCCGACAGATCAATAAGATGATAGAAGAAGCTGAGGAACGTGGTTACGACAAGGGGATAGAAGACACGGAATGTGGGGAGTGGTAGCATGTTATATTTCGTAATGGCACAGCGGAAAGAAAGTGGTGAATGGGATAATTTTGGTCCTTGGTCAAAGATTGAGGTAGCTGACGCTAATATAGTAAGGCTTGAGGACAACCCTTTGTATTCTCAGGTAGAACTTGCCAGGGTTTTGACGGATGAAGAAAGTACAGAATGGCTACGTGATCCTCCATCAAAAGCGCATTTTATAGAATATCCTAGTCATTGGGATCCACATTATAATGGACATCGAGAACCATGCGATATGATAGAAGGGCCATGTTGTTGCGGTGCTTGGCACTCTATAGATGAAGATTGGGTCAAAGACTTAGTCAATAAGTATGGCTTACCTAAGGAGTAAGATATGATGAATATTAAAATGACTTCAGATATGAAAAATAAACTTATTGGTCTTAGAGATGGTATGTTGGAGCAAATCAGAAGAGCTGGTATGGATGATGAAACCGATGTTTGGACAACTCCCATATTCCTAAAACCTGAAGATGTTATTAAGACCACAGACGAATTTGGACAATCCGTTCTTAATAAATTATCTCGTCGAAAGGATGATGTTTTTTGTCATGATGATATAAAAGACCTTTTGGCTTGTCTGGCAACCTTAGTATCAATGGAATTTACAATTGCTGAACTAGAAAGATATGAGTTGGATGGGCAGGAAATCTGTGGAATTGTAGAACATATCAAAATAGGGTCTGAAAAATGAATATTAAACAATTAGAAAAAGCCAGTGGGAAGATCGCATTGTTGTTTATTATGTTATTTGTAAATACTGCTATCGGTGAGCCTAGTAGGTCACAATTGGTTATACATAGCCGAGTACAACACCGTAGTTCTAAAGGCTGTGGAATACCCAACCACCCACCGAGTGTTTTGAGTCCAAAATTTGTTGGACATACATTCGTCAACAAAACTATGCGCATTGGACGCCCCGCATTCAGGCATACTATCAGGCTAGATTCTCGGGCCTCTTCTCCCAGATCTCTTCGACCGGAAAAACATTCTAATAGGAGTTGTTTATTGTCCGTGCTTAGTACAACCAACAATCCTAGGTCCACTTTAAGTACGGGAAGGTATGTAAAGACGGCCATGGAACGGAAAGTAAAACCTGTTCAACGTTCCAAAATGTTGGAGAATATGGTAACCGTTAAACCTTGGTGGCAGAGAGAAAAGAAGTGATAGACACAAAACAACTCGAAGAAGCGAGTGCTTGTTACTATAATGGCAATCCTGTAATGACAGATTCAGAATTTGACCAGGCCATCAGCGACCTAAGAGAAATAGAGCCTGATCATCCCTTTCTCAAACGCATAGGTGCTCCCGTTCCTGGAACAGTTAAGGCCAAACATAAGATCCCCATGGGGAGTCTAGATAACGCGCACGACGAACAAGAGTTTAGGGCGTGGATCCCGGACGATCAACCCCAGATATGTCTCTCCCATAAGCTGGATGGATCCTCAGTGGAACTGATATACGAAAATGGTCATTTTGTACAAGCCATAACTCGTGGTGATGGAGAAGAGGGGGAGGATGTTACGAAGAACGTTCTCCGATCTGGAAACATTCCCCTTATAGTAGACCCATCTATAATTTCTGTTCGGTGTGAGTGTCTTATCCACAAAGATGATTGGCAAAAACATTTCGAAGGGGATGCCAACCCCCGTAATTCCGCTGCTGGAACACTTCGTCGACATGGTGGCCATAATGCCGAGTATCTTAAGTTCTATGCGTTTGATGCTCTTTTCGACAACGACATTACATATATAAAAGATCGTAATATTTTGATCAAATCAGAGGATGGTGTTTTATGGCTGCTTTCAGAATGGTTCTGTGTCCCATACTGGATCTCATTGAGCAATCCATACAATCTTTGCGAATGGTGTCAAACACATGAGGCTGATAGAGATGAATTTGCCTATGAAATAGATGGAATCGTAGCAAAAATAGACGATAGGGTTAAGTCTCAAGCCCTGGGTAGTCGAGATGGCCGTCCCAGAGGCCAGGTCGCCATTAAGTTCAAACCTCGTGGTGGCGAGACCGTACTAAGAAGCGTGACATGGCAAGTGGGACATACGGGCGTTTTGACTCCGGTTGGTAAGGTGGACCCTGTTGGTGTTGGTGGTGTTACGATAACGAGTGTAACCCTATATAACATAAATGAAATACGTAGATTGAGTATTGCTGTGGGTGATACCGTTGAGGTTATCAGAGCTGGAGACACTATTCCCAAACTATCTAGACTTGTAAAACCGGGAGACCAAAGAGAATCCATCTTTACTCCAAAAATATGTCCAGAATGTTTACATCAAACGATAAGGGATGGACCGAGAGTTTTATGTCCGAACAAAATTTGTACCGGGAAATTTCTTAGTCGAGTAATGACATGGATTAAGAAGCGGAACATCCTGGATCTTGGAATTGGTATTGTCAAGGCTGCCAATATTTGGTGGATCGAAGAATTGTATGAGATGACCGAATGTGGATGGGCATCCGTCAAGGTTAAAAACGGTGTTGTCGGGCCAAAACGTGCCAAGAAAATAGTCGAAGCCTTGGAGAAATCAAGGTCTGTTACACTGCCTGATTTTTTGGGATCCATTGGGATCAAGGGTGTTGGAAGATCCTTGATGTCTGATTTATGTAAAAACTTTACAGGAACATATGGTCCGAATTGCAAATTGGCTCTTGAAGATATTTTTGGATTAACAAAGGCGCAGATCGCTAGACAGCAAAAGTTTGGGGTTTTGAGAGCTGCTGATTTCTGTGATTGGCTGAAGGAACATCGAGACGAGGTTATGTCTTTAGGGAGTATTATGGATTTTCAATACGAATCTAATCAGGATAATGGTGTTCTTGATGGCCACGTAATTTGTTTTACTGGTAAGAGTCCAAGGCCACGTTCAGAAATGGCTAAATTAGCCGAATGGATGGGCGCGTCCACAACCAATTCTATCACTAGTAGTACAACTATTTTGGTAATAGCTGATAAGGACAGTACGTCTTCTAAAGCGGTCAAAGCTCGTAAAGCAGGAATCGAATTAATATTACCCGAGGAATTTTTGACAATGTGTGGCGAATAATCCAGACGAAATATTATTTTTAGTGGGATAGTGGGTGTCTGTTGGCGTATAATAAGATGGCAGCGACGGACTGCCGTCGTGAGACTCGCACTATACTTTTGTTGTCTTGCAAACTATTGGGGAAAATACATGACCACAACACAGGATGGACATATATTATCAATCGGTGATCTATGCTGGATTGTAGCTTTGGATGATAACGATGAGTATATCGAGTCATTGACCAAATGTGTTTACAAGGGTTTCTCGGTGGTTGAGCATGAACTCGCCCCACCTCCTTTACCTATCGGTTGTTCTGGATCAATATTTTTGCCAAACAGAATGGGGTATTTTTTCGAGCGTGTCGGTAATGTCAATATTTGCTTTGATCTTTTGAAACATGAAGTGGGTAATATCGTAATCAAGGACCTGTCTAGTGTGGCCGAGATGGTTAAGATGAAACTAAAGTAGTATTTTAGTAATAGGGGACTCAAAATGACTGATTTACAGAACTTACCGAAAATTGGAGACAAGATTATTATTACTGACCCGGATTTGAAAGATTTTCATGAACGAGAATGGGCGATTACAAAAATGCCTCTTGCTGGAGAGTGCTTTGGTCCATATGATCCGGAGGTTGTTTGGATTACCCCTGAGTCTGGTCCGAATTGGCCCAATCCTAATACTAATGGGGTATTTTTGTTTCCACACCAATACGAGTTAGTAGGAGAAAAGTAGAATGGCCAAGATAGAGATAGAACAGAAAGAATATGATCAATTGATTGATGACCAAAAGGTCCTTAATGCATTACGGGCAGGTGGGGTCGATAATTGGGAAGGGTACGATGATTCGCTGGAGTCCCTTTGGGAAATAGATGAATAAGTTTTTTCTATTTTTGTTTCCCAAAAGAAGGTCCGGGGAATGGCGTTGTGGTGAATGTTTCAAAATCTATAGTCTTATCTGGCAACTCAATAGCAGAATGCCGACGAGTAAGCAATTAGAGCCAAGTCAAAAATACTGGTGTCCCTATTGCGGCGACAAGAAATGTGTTCCCTGGCAAGATGAAGATAGAACTATAACTACTGTTGAACAGGTTTATGAGACTAGGTGGGATTGCATGGCCATTCCGGGGTGAGCCCGGAGGTAGTAAAGGATGATTTTTTATGGCAAAACGACGATCCAAAACTAGATCCGATACGTAATAAACAAACTTGTTCCAGGTGCTATACAGAATTTGAATGGAGATATGGTGGGCCAGGAACGTGTTCCGATTGTTATAATATTGTGCTAGAGGAATTGGGAAAGAGTAGTAATTAGGAGAAACCGCGAGATGTTTGAAAGAAAAAAGTTTGGAACAGATCTTATCGATTCGGTTGTAAGCCGTTTCAATGTAATGATAAAGGAATTAGAAGAAGGCATCGACCATTGCCGACAAGAGCAAGACGATATTCATATGACAATTGAACGACTTCATACTAGAGATACTGAATTAGGTGTGTCTACAAATCAAGCCAATAAGATTGCTACTAACCTGCGTAATCTTATGGGTGTAGAAGAGTAATTGACAATACAGAGAGGAGATTATATAATGTTGGAAGCTAGTGAAGCAGCAGAGAAGCACAAGTCATTGACCGATAGACAATTGATTATGGCTTGTAATATCCAGGATGAGATTGAAGGACTACTGTTTTGGTTTACAGATAATCCTCCAGACCCAAAATGCGAAGACAAAGATGCGATTATGTTTCGTATCTTGAAACAGAAGCAACTCCATGATGCATACGACCATCTTGAGCAGACTTGTTGTATATATAGGAGTTTGGTGAAAATGACTCAGAATAGTCGATAATGGTGATGGTACTTTTGAACTTGGTCACGTATCGCGATTTAGGACTAAGGGGCGATTGCCAAAGGACTGTTGTGGTGAGTGGGTTGATGGAAGTGTTAGAAAGATGGTAAGGTTGTTGAAAAAGAGCATTTTAACAAAGTGGGAATTGGCTAATTTCAAGTAAAGGAGATAAATAATGTTGAAGTTGTACAGTAATCCAAAGAATGTGGGCTGGATGGGTTGGTTTGAGGACGAGAATGGCAAGGCTCTGGCGTTTGTTACACTACAGGGTGTGATTGTTCCATCGCCAGTTACTAAGGGGATGAATTGATGTTGAAAAATATTGACTGGAGAAGTTGGTTTAGCAACAAGAGGCCGTCGCCACGTGGAATGGATTTGATTAATTCTGTGGCGGATCGTTTCAACGATATGGTGGCTGAATTGGATGAGGGTATTTGTCATTGTCAAGAGGAGCGTAATGGCATCTGTGCCGCAATCGATCGACTGAGGGCACGAGACTCCGCATTGAGCGAATCTTCGAATAAAGCCCAAACGATCGCAGATAACTTACGCACTCTTTTGGGTGTATAAGAAGGAACGAAGGGGATGAAATGGAATCGACAGGGTCAAAGAAGGTTATGTGGCGTGCCGAGGTTGTCAGGGGGCCTCGTTAAACACCTGGCAGACGTCTTAAACGGCGAATCTAGTTTAGCAATAGCTGCGTAGAGCAGTCCGTCACTCAGAAGACGCCTACTATTCTGTTTGACGACGATCAGTGGGCTAGTATGGGTCTTTTATCTAACGAGGTCTATACGAAACAATAGTTAGGTATGGAGAAATAAAAGCCTGTCGATTGGCGTTTGTGGATCCGAGACTTAAAAAACCGACTATGCACGTAGAAGCGTAACAATTAAATTGATTTCTGGACGCGGGGTTCGATGCCCCGCCGTCTCCACCAAAAGAAACCGTCTTGTATTCAAGACGATTAATAGATGTAAATGAAACTATCTACCAATTTAATTGGAAAGAAATTTGGCAGGCTTGATGTTATCGAGCGAGCCGGAAGTGACAAATGGGGAACTCCCTATTGGTTATGTAGATGTAACTGCAAAGATAGAAGCAAAGTGATCGTTCGTAGCAATAGTCTTAAAAATGGTAATACCCAAAGTTGTGGTTGTTTCAATAAGGAAATAATCACAAAACATGGCCACAATTCTAAAAATGGAAAATCTAAAGTTTATGAGACATGGGCACAAATAATTCAAAGATGTAATAATCCAAAAAATAAGAGATATAAAGATTACGGTGGTCGAGAAATCAATGTTTGCCAACAATGGTTAAGATTCGAGAATTTTTTAGAAGATATGGGAGATCCGCCAACGGAAAACCATTCGATAGACAGAATAAACAACAATAAGGGATATTACAAAGAAAATTGTAGATGGATAACCCCGAAAGAACAGGCGAGGAACAGGCGTGACAATTTATTTATACAACACAATGGGAAAACCAAACTTTTGATAGAATTGTGTGAGAAGTATAGTATACCATACAGAACTGTATGGGACAGAATTTATAAAAATAATTGGTCTGTAGACAAGGCGTTGATTACTCCTGTAAAGAAATATAAACGAAAGGGGCCTTAGCTCAATTAGTAGAGCGCCGGAGCGATAATCCGGCGGGTATTGGTTCGAATCCAGTAGGCCCCGTTTTTTTTGAGAGATGTAATGTTTGATCTTATAGGCTCTAGGAAAGAACTCGTCGATACATTTACATCTGTAGATGTTGAAGAAATCGTAGCGACTTTTGATTCAATGGAAGATGCCTATGGATACATAGAAAAGGCTACACTAAAAAATGCTAAGTCTTGGCATAGACGTCCTTTTAAGAAGAAAAGCCTATTGCAAAACTATGAGCGTGCTAGTGTAGAATCATCTGAAATTAAACCTCCCCATAATCCTGAATGGAGTTGATTTAAGTAATGCCCGAAGAAACAACTGCGTTAATTAGCCCTGTAATTGTCAGTAAAAGAATTGCTGAAATGGCCGATGAAATTGATGCCTTCTATAAAGATCAATATTGGTACAAAAACACAAACAAATCTCTAATAGTTATAGGTGTCATGACCAACGGAATATTCTTCATGGCCGACCTAGTTAGGAAATTGTCTATTCGTACTAAGATGGATTTTATTAGAGTTTTAACATATCCGGATGATGTCATAGTTCCCCAAGAAGCCAAAATAATTACTCTTCCAAAAATGCCATTATATGCCGAACATGTACTAATAGTTGATGATATTCTAGATACTGGTCGTACTCTGAAGAAGATCAAAAAACATTTGCATTGGCCATATCCGGAGAGTATAAGAACAGCTGTGTTATTACGGAAAGAAAAGGAACGAATACCGGAAGTAACTCCAGACTTTGTTGGATTTGATGTCCCAGATGAGTTCGTTGTTGGTATGGGATTAGATTATAATGGTTCGTACAGGAATCTTCCTTATATCTCTAAACTGAATGGAGGAAAAACATGAACATTAAAGAAGCAAGAAATAAGTTAACGGAAATTAGTCGTAGTACGGGGACTAAACATGTTAAGGTTTTAATTGGAGAGTTGTGTGATGTTTGCCAGTTTTTGCTAGACGAAATAGATAGTATGCGGGATAATTCGGTGGTTACGAGATCAAAAATGGATCCGCATGAGCCGATACATATACCGCCCAGAGATAGTATTCCGTTAATCCCTTGTCAACCTCCGTGGCCAGATAAACCCAAAGATATTCCTATTCGTCCGTTACCTATAATGAAGATTGTAAAAGCTAGAATCGTAAGAGACGATAGTGCTCTCGATATTCCAGACAATAGAAGGGATACAGAATAATGATAGAAGTAGCGGAACATACGTGCGACGTGGTTGAAATCAAACTAGAGGATCATCCCAATGCTGATTCTTTGAGTCTGGTGATGGTCGGTGATTTTCAGTGTGCTGTCAGAACTACGGATTGGAACGATGGAGATTTAGCTATATATATACCTCCTGACAGTATCGTCCCTGATATAGAACAATTCAAATTTCTAAACGGGCACACTAGGATCAAAGCTCGTAAATTGAGGGGTGAGTGGTCTGTAGGTTTGCTCATACCTGCGCCTCCTAGGGCTAAGGTCGGTGACGATTACATGCAAGAACTTGAGATAACACATTACGAGCCAGTCGTGAAAGGTAGTTTCTCAACAGGTGGAGAAAACATAGCAGCTCCTCCTGGGATTTTTCCGAAATACGATGTTTTGAATTTCAGGAAATATTCGGATTGTTTCGAAGATGGCGAAGAGGTGATTCTGACTGAAAAAATCCACGGTTGCTGTTCGTCCTTTACTTGTGTCAATGATATTGTATATTGCAAATCTCGGAATCACTGGAAGAAGGAAGATGTTAACAACCTATGGTGGAAAATCCTCAACCAGAATATGGCTTTGGAATCATGGATAAGACACCACCAGGGGTTTTCCGTTTTTGGTGAAATCTTTGGCCAAGTTCAAAATCTAAAATATGGATCCACAAACGGTCGAATCTTCTTTGCTGCTTTTGATATACTTAGGAATGGCCTATGGTTAGATTTCGACGAAGCTCGTGATATTGGATCACCTCTTCCTTGGGTTCCGCTTGTATTCAGAGGTCCTTACGATAAAGAAAAGGTGTTGGCGATGGCAGAAGAGGATTCCAGCTATCCCGGAGCTGATCACCACAGGGAAGGCGTGGTTATTTCTCCCGTACGCGAACGGACACATAGAAAAATAGGACGTGTTAAGCTTAAGATAGTCGGAAATAGATATCTCGGTAAGAGCTAGATATGATATATACAAAAAGTGGGAATATGTTCGATGTAGACGCAGACGTTCTTGTCAATACGATAAATTGTGTTGGAGTAATGGGCTGTGGCGTAGCACTAGAATTCAAGAAAAGATATCCCAATATGTTCAGAGAATATTGTCGAGCATGTAAGTCTAATGAGATACTTCCAGGAACTCTTTGGTACTTTAGGGCTTCAGATCATAAATTGATTGTCAATTTCCCTACTAAAGATCATTGGAGGGAACGATCTAGATATTCGTATATCTCAAGTGGCTTGAAGCAATTGAAGTTATTAGTCATGAAATTATCCAAAGGTTCATCTATTGCTGTGCCAGCTCTCGGATGTGGCCATGGTGGACTGGATTGGAACGTGGTGCTACCCCTTATAAATGAGCATCTAGAAGATTCAGAACATGTTGATATTTATGTTTTTCAACCGATTGTTATGCAAAAGTCAAGACCCTGGACTTCAGTAAGTATTGATAAATGGAGAAAGTAATGCCGTATATACCACTGAAAGAACGTCCAAAATACGATGTATTGATTGAACCCTTGGCGGACATACTAAATGGCACGACGAACAATGACATACTGAGCGGAGAGCTGAACTATGTCCTTTTCCGTCTAGCAAACCTTTTGTGCCACACGGATGTTTTTAGGCCAGAGGATACCGGACAACATAATTATGCGAGGATGGCCGTCGTATCATCTGCTTTAAGCGAAGCTCAGGCTGAATTTCGACGAAGGGTTATAGCCCCATATGAAGACGTTAAAATCAGTTCTGTAGGCGACGTAGAAATCTATGGACATACATATACTAAAAAGGAGGCAGGTAAGTGTTAAGAGTAACAAGTAGTGATGGTAAAAGGATCGAAGTTAGATTTTTCCATCAAGAGTGCGACCCGGGTTTCATTGAAGCCAAGACGGGTATAGTAGTAGATGAAAATCGTCGATGTTCCAGGGCTGTTGTCTCTATACAGAACACGGTGGGAGAACTCGGCAATCATTCAGAGACCGAGGGAATATCGGTATGTCATCCTAAGGACAATTTTTCCCGTTCTATAGGAAGGAAGAGGGCTTTGCGAGAGGCCCTGTTTAGTCTCAGTAAAGATATACGTTGTGCTGTGTGGGATCAATATGAAGTGGATATGGGTTTCTAGTATCGCTTCAAATTATATCGTGATAAGGTGTATTGTTTTTCTTGGAACAAGGTGTATAATCTAATGGGTAAGAAACGTCAAAGGGCAAATCAGGCGGTATTGGATTTGATTGATAGTCCTAATGCATGGACTCCTGAAATAGAAGATGCTTGGTTGGAAGAATTGGGTAATTTGTCATCTGGAGAGATATTTAGAAGGTATCCTCCAATAAGAAAGCCCCCCAACGTGTCTAGGCGAGGTTAGTCATTGTTTTTTTTGTGAAGAGGAGTGAGTGTTATGAATAAGTTCTTGTGTGCTGCTGTTGTTTGTCTGTTGTCCCTAGTTCTGGTCGGCTGTAAAGTGAAGACTCTGGTCCAGGGTGTCTCCAGTACTGGTACGGGATGGGCCTGGGATGGATGTCATCCTAAGTATCCCATATGTGGAAATGCATATGTTGGTGATAGTGGACTCGGCGGTGGTGTATCAGGGAATTATAGTGTCGGAGATTAGTACCGTGTTTGAACTTCGTGTAGAATGTGATTGTGCCTGTCATACCAATAAGCACATGTTCCATTGTGGGCCGTGCTGTAGGCAATGTCCATATTGTAGTAAAAATATTGCGCTTCACAGTTACGATAAACACAAGGAAGTATGTGCTCCTATCCATTCTCTAGACGTCGAATTGGGTTATTTCGATGAGCATCGAGAAGAATGGTGCAGGGATCATACAGGCCAATTCGCCGTCATTAAAGGCGCGACCCTAAAGGGTTTCTACGATACCAGTAATGATGCCTACAAAATAGGATTAGACGAATATGGTCTTGTATCATTTCTTATCAAGGAAGTCCAGTTAATTGACAGAGTTGAATATTTTCCTTCTCCTTTTGTCATGAGGGTTTTAGATGAGTAATCGTTTAAGTAAAAGAGAGAAGAAGGGGAAAGGGGTATCCAAATATCACTTGACTAGAAGAGAAATTCTTGTAAAGAAAGCCAAGGCTATCGCTAAAGAGTTAGTAAAGAAATTCGAAGAAATGGGCCGTAATGGCGAGTTGAAGGACATATTTCAGGGACTGGCCGATGTTGCTGAGAATAATCAAAGAGAAGAACGTCGTCGTAGATTATTCGATCGTGATCGAAAAATTGGCCCGCTTGCCTACCATGTGTAGGTGGAGTAACGTTGTCCTTATGGGGACTACAGAAATTGGGGCCGTCCTTCGGGGCGGCACCTTTTTTTTATTTTTCTGGGACAAACGCACCCGTTTGGGGTATAATGGTATGTAGGAGGAAGATGATGAATATGACATTCAGACAATATCAGCTTGCCGGTAGTAACCTTCCAAATCCGCGCTCGTTTGGCGGTGGTGCGGGCTAGGGTCTGTCAGAAACACGGACTTTGATACCCGCGATATTCTCGCGGGCTTTTTTATTGGAGCAACAAATGCCTAAGACAACTGTCGTAAATATCAACAAGAGTAAGTATGATGTATACATAGGTAGAGGAGGGCATGGGAAAAGTGGCTATTTTGGAAATCCGTATCATATAGGGAAAGACGGTAATCGAGATGAAGTAGTCGCTGAGTATAAGAAGTATTTTCTGGATCGTATGAATAACGATGTTGAGTTTGCATTATTAATACAGGGACTAAGGGGCAAAAAACTAGGATGCTTTTGTTCTCCTAAATTGTGTCACGGGGATATCATAGTTGAGTACTTGGAGCGTACTATGAAAGTTTTGGTTTGTGGAGATCGCAATTGGACCAATGCCAAATTGATAAAGAAGAGGTTGCTGGAACTTCCTTGTAATACCATAATAATAGAAGGTGGTGCTACTGGTGCTGATACAATAGTTCGTGAAGTTGCATTAGAAATAGGTCTTGAGGTTGTAGAATTTCCCGCAGCTTGGAAAAAGTACGGAAAATCTGCAGGGATTAGAAGGAACATAAAGATGTTAGACACTAAACCCCATTTGGTTCTGGCTTTCCACGACAATATACATAAATCAAAGGGAACTAAACATACGGTTGGAGAAGCAAGAAAGCGGGGAATTGACGTCGAGATTATTGATAGCAGAGTGCGGGATAGCTCAATTGGGTAGAGCGAGCGGCTGTTAACCGCTAGGTCGTAGGTTCGAGTCCTGCTCTCGCAGTTGGAGACATATATGGCGTTGACTCAAGAAAATATCTACCAATTTATCCGTGATTTTGAAATGAAGGGCAACAGAAAAGAGGACTTGGAAGCCCTCCTTGTAAATGATCGTGACTTGCATACTATACTCGACAGCACTGGATCTTACTTTAGCACGTTGAGACATGGAGATGATGTTCATTTGTTTAGTGTCAAGATTATAGAAAGTCACCATATCCCAGAAGGGTCTATTTTCAAGATTCTAAAAAAGGATAAACCACAGATACATGGATATACTACGACGGGTTTTAATTGGAAGAATGTCGGTAGTTCTTCCGTCCTTCCTCCCGTAACTGTCAACGAGGAAGAAAAAGAAAAGAGGGATTACAGTAAGGCACGAAAGATAGATCTTGGATAAGGGAGGTAGAAATGAAAAGTAATCAAAGTAAGTTGGATGGATGCACAAAACCGCATGACTTCAAGGCAGTCGTGAATAGTATTGACAATATAGTCAATGGCCATTATCCAGTTAATTTCTACCGATGCAGTAAGTGTAATGGATTAGTCGATGCAATGAGTGGTTTACAGTACACTCTTAGTGGCATTTTTGAGATGGTATAAAATGGGTGAGATAATACATAAACTTGTGTGCTGGTTTGTAGGATGCAATTATATATGTCTCCACCGACATGAGTGGCAAAACGGAATAGAGACATATTCTACGTCTAGTGGTTGGCAATGTGTTCGCTGCGATCATAGAAGGTTCGAACAATGGGATGGATAGTAGGGGCTGTAGCTCAGTTGGGAGAGCGCCTGGCTTGCAACCAGGAGGTCAGGAGTTCAATTCTCCTTGGCTCCATTAAGCCCCAGTGGCGGAAATGGCAGACGCGATGGGTTTAGGACCCATTGTCCTAACGGACGTGTAGGTTCGAGTCCTACCTGGGGCATTCAGATAATGACTGATTCTGCAATCAAAGATATAGATGGGTTGATCGGCGACTAAATAGAGAGGAATGTAGATGGACATAAGACAAGCAGAATGGAAAGACATAAAACTCGATGCTAAACTGGTTTACCAAAAGAACCCTAAGGACTGTTCACAGAATCCTCCTAACGTGGTTGTAAGAGGTTTCTCTGCAATGTTCAAAACCGCCTACAATCAATTAGGCGTTGGCCACAGTACACTCTGCGTAGTTCAAAAAAATAATGGTGAGATTATCCTTGCTTTAGAGGATCAACTATTTGTAAGGGTGGGTTGAGCAATTGGCTGGCTCGCAGGGCTGTAACCCCTGTCCCTTTCGAGGGTGTGTCGGTTCGAGTCCGACCCTGCCCATTAGGAGAATGATATGGCATTTTGGCCGTGCGATAGATGTACGATGAAAATGGTTCTAAGAGAAACTGGGAAAGTCTTGTCTTACAACGAACCTGTTAAAGGTAAAACTAAAACTGTGACACTAGAGCAAGAGTGGTGGTGTGGATGTGGCTATAGAAGACTTACTGAGCCTATAGTAAGAAAATCTGTGCATCAGCCCACAACTAGAGAATTATGGGAAGAACTCAATGGTATATCCGATTAGAGAATGTGAATAATTATGAAATTTAGATTAATCGATTTGACAGGGAAAAGATTCGGTAGACTTACAGTAATTAAACGTGTTGCTAATAATAAACATAATCAATTATGCTGGCTATGTCGGTGTAAGTGCGGTTTGACACCGACAGTTGCTGGTTATGCTCTCAAGAATGGACACACAAAAAGTTGTGGATGTTTACATAAAGAATTGAGTGCAAAAATATGCACGGACAACTTTCTTGTTCATGGACATAGCATTCACGGGAAGGAATCATTGACATATAGAATATGGTGCTATATGCTTAGACGATGTACAAATCGCAATAGTAAAGAATATCATTATTATGGGGGTCGAGGTATTACTGTATGTGAGCGGTGGAGAAAATTTACAAATTTTCTAGAAGATATGGGTGAACGCCCCGAGAAACATCAAATAGATCGCATAAACAATGACTCTGGATACTATAAGGAAAATTGTAGATGGGTTACTTCTAAAACCAATAATCGCAACAGACGAAATAATCATTTAGTAACATACAACGGAAAGACTCAATGTATTGCCGCTTGGGCAGAGGAATATGGCCTTCGATATCATACTCTTTACAAGAGATTAAGTAAATGCGGTTGGCCGATCCATAAAGCGTTGACAACATCTGTAAGGAAGTATATATGATATATGATTTCATCGAAAAGCGAGATAGACTTGTTGAGGAAAAATTACTTAGATGTGACGATTTAGGTGATTTAAGAGTGTACTCTTATGTCAATTATTGCAAGACATGGAATAATATTACTCTTAATAGTCGGGGAATTATTCTAAACAAAAAGACGGGAGAAGTGGTTGCATTACCTTTTAGGAAATTTTTCAATGTAAACCAAACTGAGGATACCCAAGAAAAGGATCTCCCATGGAAAGATGGGTTTAGAATCTTTCGCAAAGAAGATGGATGGCTCGGTATACTTTATCGCTACAACGGACAATATAGGATTGCAACCAGAGGATCATTTAAGAGCACGGGTGCGATATGGGCTACCGAGTTCCTGAAGCGGTATGACCTAGAAGGACTTCCTGATGAGGTAACCTTGCTATATGAGCTTATCTGTCCTGAAACTAAAATCGTCGTCAACTATGGTGATACCGAAGACTTAATCCTTTTGGCTGCGTACAACCGTTTCACGGGAGAAGAATATCCCTGGGAGCAGGTTGAGGAATGGAGCAAGAAGTTCGGTTTTACTCTTGCTGAATCCTATACTCAAGACTGGCTTGGATACTGTAGGGGGCAGATTAAGACTGTCCCTGGGGACGAGCTTGAGGGATATGTGATTAGATTTAACAATGGTCTAAGGGTTAAAATAAAGTCAGAGGACTATTTCAGACTGAGTCACCTATTGTCTGGTTTGACTCCGTTGAATATTTGGGGTGAAATGAAAGAAGGTTATGTTCCACAGGGACTTTTACAGTGGTGTGGGCTTGGTGTGGATCATTACCTACTGCTATCCAAAATAACATCGCATTTACAAAGGGAGTACGCCAAATTATATTCACAGATTAGGGAGGATTTTGATAAATTGACGTGGAATTGTGGCACTGTGCAGAGAGCTACGTTCGCTAAGGCTGTTCAGACAATGAATAACCAACCCGCATTGTTCGCCCTATTCGATGGATTTGAGAATCGTGTTGACGATTACATTATGAAGAGAATTCGTCCTCATGGGAATGTTATTAAGGATTGATATAGATATGAAATTAAGCAATGACGTACTCTTTGACAATGATAGTCATGTTTGTGAGATGGATTTACGACATGGCGAAGAGTGGACCGGTATCATAAAGGGAGGCGGTCTTGTCAAGAGACTCGTTTCGGAAATACGGCGTCTTCGAATGATCAGACAAAAGCTTATCAATGAAATAGATGCTAGTAAGGGCCGGTAGCCCGTTTTGTCGCCATAGTGTTAACAGCAGCACGCTACTCTTCCAAGGTAGCAGTCTCAGTGCAAATCTGAGTGGCGATATTTGGCAGTGCATGTTCGAGTCCGGGTCGCTGCCTTCAGGTTACTACATAGAAGAAAGGTCTTAGTATGAAATTCGGTATTTTGCACGAGATCAAACGGATGGAACTCAAGTATCGTGAAAAGTATATATGTCGTGGAGAGGTTATTTGTCTAGATGTGGAGGCAGAAGTACGGTTAGCCGTACATATCGTAGATTCATATCATCGTTTCCCCGATATTTATGTAAATCATCAAAAACTTGTTGATGAGATACTCGAATATGGAATAAGAGGTGGTCATCTTTCTGGTATAAAGATTTCTGGAATGAGAGTTAAATTCGACTGTCCGTCTTTTTGTATAGAATTACCCGAAGATGTTATAGAGAAGCAAATCGATAGCATGATTTCAGAACAGGACGCTCAGCAACAACAGCAGCAACAGCAGCATGGAAAATGGACCTGGGGTGTGCCTTGGGGGTAGACTATGTGTAGATAATCGTACACTGAATCACACACCGGGCACCCGAATGGCCTGTGGTTCGAGTCCATCGTCATCCGTTGGCCCTGTGGTGTAATTGGTAACCCGACAGGTTTTGATCCTGTTATTCCTGGTTCGAGCCCAGGCAGGGCCTTTAGTAGAATCATTTCTTGCTCGGCCTGGTGTATAAGCCTACCGTAGATGAATCTGCGGAGCCTTTGTTTCTATGTTGATTCGGAATCTCCGTGGCCTTATTAGAAAGGTAGGCAACACCATGGCTTTGGTAACTGACAACTGGTCGGTAAATTTGAATCCTTCTCCCAAATCTCATAAGATGTTCAAGACGCTGTCGGCAACTGCCGTATCTGGATCCGCAGTGACAGATACTGAGAATTACTTTAATAAGGACTGTCCTTTCGCTATGACAGTGGTTAATTTTGAAGTACAGTGTGTTTCTGTTTCTGGTGCAGGATTCAATGGTAGCGGGTCTGCTTTGACCGTTGCACTACAGAGGGACACAAATGTTGATGTATCTCCGACAGCACCAGTCACCCCCACTTGGAGCGATACATTAGTGACTGTAAACACGTCTGGTATTACAGCAAGTACAGATAAACTTTTACTCTCAGCTCCAGCTAATTCAGGGAGTATAGTCAATGCCAGCCTCGATCAGAGTTTTGTGGACGTACCCCGGGGGGGTTCTTTAAGGGCCACTCTCTCTGCACAAGCAGCTGATACTATAGGTGTTGCTGGATCGACTCCTGTAGAACTCCGGGCTGTTATATCCTACATTCCTACGGAGTTAAAGGAACAAAGATACGGGTAGGTATATCCTACGTAATTTTCAGGTTGTACGAATACGTCGCTAGAAGCCGAGGGTTAAAGCTCTCGGCTTTTGGTGTATAATACATTGGATAGATCTGAGGATAGACAGTACCACCGTATATTTTGGGGACTGGGAAGGTGATAAATGGACGTAGCAGCTAAAGAGCGTCTAATTGCAAGGATAAGTTGGGGCTCTATTCCCGCAAACATTATCTCTAAAGATGGTTCTATCCTGTCACTTCTGTTACCATCTCCCACACCAAAGCAACAGGCGCAAGCTTCTTTCCATTATTCTTTGGAGTTACAGCGAGCTATATCCGAAGGATTACAGACTGAAGAAGAAGCTCTTGTTACTCTGATGTCTTTAGATCTATGGAATTCCCAGAAAGAGTCTGAAATAGCAGGACTACAAAAGGATATTCATAATATTCGTAGGGGATTGTTAGATTTCTTATTTGATACTTCTAAGTTGGAACGGGCACGCTCTCTTCTTCGTCGTGCAGAACAAGCACTGATTGATAGATTAAGTATAAAGCATAATCTTTTGAAGAACACCGCAGAGGCCCATGCAACCATCTGTCAACAAAGAAATATAATAGGTTGTATCACGGAAACCGAAAACGGTACTAAATTTTGGCTTACAAAGAAGGATTTCGATGAATTCGATGATGTCGGCGTTATTATACAATTAAGCGAACTATTTTTTAGAAAATCCCGTATTCCCACAGAACTTATTCGTGAACTGTCAAGATCGCAGCAATGGAGGATGTACTGGGAAATATCAAAGGAAACTGGTGACTTATTTGAAAATCCTATAATATTATGGTCTGTCAACCAAAGAGAATTAACATATTGGTCAACTATCTACGATTCTGTATATAACTCATATGAACGGCCGTCTAAAGATATCATAACCGATGATGATCTACTTGATTCATGGTTCATACGTCAGGGTGAAAAGATTGAAGGTAAAACACAAAAGACTTCTGTACCACAACCTAGTAAGCCTGGTATGAACGAGACTTTTATTATGTCTGATCGAGAGGGATCAAAGCGGGTATATGATATGAATGATGCTAATTCTAGAATAAAACTCAAAGCCCGTCAAAAGGTTCTTAAATTAAAAGGAGTGGTCAAGGAACAGGATATGCCAGACAGTCAAAGAGACATGAAGGAAAAACTATCAAGAATGCAGTCTGAGCGTATAAAAAAAGATATTGGTCATAGATAAGGGGATATGAATGTTTAGTAAAGAAGAACAATTAGCTTTACTTAGACGAGAACAAGATGGGTTTCGTCATGAGAGAATTTCTGGAGATTCCAAAAATCGCTTAAAAAAAATATCAGATAAGAAGTTCAGAACTTGTTTCATTTTTGCTCTGTCCGAATTTGAAAGAATATTTGGTATGGAACTTTGGGGGCATGGGCTGAAAGAAGATGAGTTGAACGATTATCATCTAGCAAATAGGATACTATGGGATCTAGCAAGAAAGAATATTCTAGATAAGGGGAATGTCCAAGCGCGTGCCTTGGGGATGGAGATAGATTTACATACTATCAAATTTGAAGGATATCAAATGCAGTTCAAAGGAGCTTTTGATGGAAAGTAATAAAGCAATTATAAACACGATTGACAAAGAAGGAAGAAAACTACAGCTGTATATGCGAACATTTGGCCATAAGGTTCTGCAGGATGCTCAAATGGTTTATAATGTAAAACTTACATCATTGATTAAGCGTAGTGTTTCTGGTGATGAAGAACTTTTTTCTAAGCAACAATTGGATCAACATCTCAGTAGTTTAGGGATATGGACAGATAGTGATTCCAGAGAGTTTTTAAGGCTGCAATTGGAACTAAGATCGTTGGAACTAAAACTTAAGAGAGGTGGGATTAAAGTGTCTGTTGCCAAAAAAATAGCTCTGGAAATGAAAACAAAAAGAGCTATATTGCTACTACTTTACAATCGACGTGCACAGTTCGATGGGTTGAGTATGGAATCGCTGGCCGAGAATCATAGATTCAAATTTCTTCTCGTGCAGTGTATTGTGACCGTAGAGAGTGATGTACCCTTGTTTTTTAGCATGGAAGATTACGAAGAAAAACAAAATGATCAATATGCCATAGATGCAGCAACAGCCTTGGCTGGAAAACTTTACGGTTACGACAAAGAGACGGAAGCAAATCTAGTAGAAAATAAATGGTTGCAAAAATTTGAATTTGCGGACGATAAAGGACGATTAGTTGATAAGGATAAAAAATTGATAGATATGGACGGCCATCTGATTAACGAAGAAGGTCGTTTTATTGATAAAGACGGGAATTTTGTTGATGATAAGGGTAGACCAGTTGATGATGTTGGTAATTTCGTTGTAGAAACACAGCCTTTCATAGACGATGAAACAAACGAACCTATTATAGAAAATACAAAGAAGAATAAAAAGAAAAATAAACGATTAAAGAAGGTGAAATAATTGGCTTTTGTTCTTGGTGTAGATCTTCAAATTCAGAATGTGCTGGGCCTAGAAAAGGTTAAACAGCAACTAGCTGGAATTCAGATAGGTGGTGTCGGACAAGCTAAAAATTTATCTGCTGGACTCCAGAAAGTCAGCTCTTCTGCTTCCAGTGTTGCCTCAAATACTGCGAAAGCAGGTAATGCTACGGCCAAACTCGGTCAAAGTGTCCAGGGTGCTGGGAAAAAGGTAGCTAAAGCCGCAAATGAGGTTAAGAATTTCGGCGACAGTGTATTTCTAGCAGGTAGGAGATATGGAGCTTTTATCGCTGCCACCGCTGTCGCATTTAAGGTTGTTCAGGTTATAGGGGCAGGAACAAAATCTGTTATTGAATTTGACCAAGCAATAGTTTCTTTGTCTCAAATCATGAACACACCCATTAGCCAGCTCGCAGACTTATCTCAGAAGTTCTTAGATCTTTCCGTTGCTACCGGGACAAGTGCTGCTGATATTTCAGAGGCCGCCAAGCTTTTGGCTCAGGCTGGGTTTAGGGGTAATGATTTAACGGAGGCCGTAGAGCAGTTAGCTAAAATTCCTCTTACACCAATTTTTGAAAGTATGGAACAATCAGTGGATGGCGTTATTGCAGTAATGAGACAATTCTCCAATGAAGGTCTTACGGTAGAACAAGTATTCGATAAGATGCTGAGGGTCCAGAACGATTATGCTGCTTCTTTCCCTGATTTGATTGAAGGATTTAAGAGGGGCGGATCTGCTTTTGCCGCCATCGGTGGGACAGCTGACGAATTCATAGCCGCATTCACTACTATTAGATCAGTTACTAGAGAGAGTGCCTCGTCTGTTGGAACATCCCTTAAAACACTATCTTCTCGTCTTGCTGATCCTAAGATTGTCCAATTTCTAGAAACCAAGGGAATTAGAATATTCGAGGAAGGACAATTCGTCGGCCCAATCCAAGCCATAAAGAGGATAGGGGACGGGCTACAAAGAACTATAGACCTCCGGGATAAAACAGAAATTCTAATCAAATTGGGTGGTAGGAGGCAGTTCAGTAGGGTTGTTGCTATCGCAAATAACGCTAAGCTTACAAATGAGATTCTGGGCAAATCCCAAGATTCATGGGGTACTCTCAATAAAACTGCCGAACAGGGGCTAAAGGCTGTTGGAAAACAAATAGATATCATTGTTGCCAAGGGTAAGAAATTAGCAATAGAATTAGGGGAAAATTTATTCTTACCTTTTATCAGTGGACTAACTGGCACCGCTGAAGCCGCTATCGCCCTATTAAGTGCCCTCAAACCGATCCTCCCCGTACTTGCCCAGATCGGTGGACTCGTTGCTGGAGCCGCCATAACAGGTGGCATTGGTGGTTTCTTAGGACCCAAAATTGCCCAACTTGCTGGTCCTGCCGCTTTTGCTGCTGCCGGTGGAGGATTGACGGGCTTTGCTAAGGGTAAAGCTAAGGCACAGGCTGGACTTGCTGCTAGTCCTTTTGCCCAAGCTGGATTATTAATCGCTGCGGCGGAACTCACCTCGTCATTCCTTAAGGCTGAAGACGGTACGAATACTTTTGCATCAACTCTGATCAGTTCTACTGCTTTGATAGCGGCTGCCATAGCATTGTTCAGAAAGCAGACAATAGCCCAATTTGCTGCTACCGGAGGATTATTCCCTGGGTTAGCTAAGCTTGGCAAACTCGGCGCTATAGGTGGGGCAGTAGCAACAGCTGGAATAATAGCCCTTCCATTAGCCGTATTGGAAGCTCAGAAAAGTTCTCAAGAATTGTCAGATAAAATAGTTGAGAATGCTGTTAGGTCTATTTCCGATATAGAGATTGATCCCACCAATGCTGAATCATTCGGAAGGGGTTTATCTCAGTTATACACCACCATAGGAGACAGCGTTGGAACACTAATCAAGAGTACGGATCTGAGTCGCGATCCCAGTTTGTCCAAATTATTCCAGGGGATAGGAAGACAATTCACCAATGTCTTTGAAGGTGATTTCGCGACCTTGATAAGTAAGGGCGGCTTGACACAAAAGGATGTGGATGATCAAGTACAGGAGATAGTTAAAGGCAGTCCTGAAGTCGTGAATAATATAATGGAAAGTATTGCCAATAGTTTGGTTTTTGATGATAAAAAAGTCAGCCCTTCTTCAGGAAGGGTACAACTGATTCGAGAAGGTAGGGATCTAGGACTTACTACGAAAGCTGCCTCATTGTACGCCGATGCCATAATAAGATCTGTTGGTGGGTTGGAAGAATGGACAAAGGGTATTCAGAGAAGTGCCGATGTCATACGCGATGAATTGGATAAAAGAAAAAAACTTGCTAATTTGGCTAAGGGTTTTATCCCACCAAAATTAGTAAGTCAATTATCTCAGTTTTCTAAGGCTGTAGAGAAGACTACTAGGGCTATCAGTGTTTCTGCCAGGGCGTTTGAGACACAGGTCTCTGAAATTCGAGGGGGAATCGTAGCACCCAGTTTTGATTTCGATTTTGGGGGTAATCAAATTAAACAACTTATTAGTGGAGGTGGATTGAAGGATATATTTTCTTTTACACCAGATATCCCTAAGTTTGTTGGGGGACTCTCGGAAATAGAGAGTCTACTTGATCAATTCATTATTAATATTAGTAACTTACCAGCAGGTTCAGATCTAACGACAGAGATTGATAAGTTCTTTGATTTTCAAGATACCCCTAGAGTAGTTCGGGATAATTTTGGAAAGTTTTTCGCAACGATAGCAGAAGATATTACCGCCGCTTCTGAAGGTAAACTAATAACTGCCGATGAAATAAAAAGTAGATTTGAAAAACAATTCGAAGGTCTTGGGACTGGTGCATCTGATGCCGTTGTTGAAACTGTCGGTAAATTTTTAACCGGAACCTTTGCTCAGATACAAGATGAGTTAAATAGACTTTCTATTGTCAGGCAATTAGAACTAGCCGTGCCGGTTCGTCCAGAGACGCAGGCAGAATTCCTTAGGGAGCAGTTAAGACGTTCCGAAATATCCGTTGGTGGTGGTGTTCCTTCTAACAGGGCGAGGGGTACTATTGATGAGTTAGAACTGAGGAGAAGGGAAGCGGAAGCACGAGGGGGTGTCCGGGCTGGACAAGGTTTTCTCCCCACACCTCCCCAAGGGTTCTTTCAAGGCAGGGGTCAGCAACTCGTCGATATCGCTGGGGATGAAAGGGTTCGCCAACAAGTTAGGGATAGTTTTGCTAAGTTGACTTTGGATTTGTCGAAAGCAAGAAAAGAATTGTCTGCGCTTAAACCCGGTGCTGAAGGCTTTACCTTTGCTGCAGAAAAGGCTAAGGAGTTGGCTCGTCAGGTCATAGAATTGCAAGTTAGTTTGGAAGCTCTCGACCAAGCTACTCGGCAAGCAGCTACGTCTGAGTTAGAAACACTAAAATTGAGACAACAGTTTGAACTTAGGCAGACAAGAACAGGTTTGGAAAGATCAGGTAGGGCGAGTCCGTTAGAAGCCCAAAGGACTATTTTTGATTTACAACAGGAACATATCCAACAGCAAATAGAATTGCAGGATAAGTATGATAATATAGTAGAAAAAGACAATGCATTGAGGGCTAGTTTGGCCAAAGAAATCAGTGCGATAAATAAGACAGAAACCCAAGAGTTTGGAAAATCTGTCACTACTTTTGCCGACGCGACCAGAATACAGGTTACCGCTGCTGAATTGATGCTAGAGAATATCACTAGTTTTGGTCATGCTGTTGTGGATTTTAGAAATCTCAATGCTACATCGCAGCCCCTTGGAGACGATAGTTCCCCTCGCATAACTGCGAATCAAATAAAATCCGGTGGGGTTAATATACAACAGGCTTTCGATGAATTCAATAGACTCTTAAATGAGGGGAACGGTAGTCAAAAGGACTTAGCAAACATACTAAATGCCATACATGACCGCCAAGAACAAACCCAACCAGTTCAACAAGAATCATCAGAGGTTGTAGGACAAAGTGAACGGGATACCGAAGCTAGCGAGAAAATAAGTCAATTGACAGAAAGTCTAGACAATTTACGTGTCGTTATTAATGAGCCGAATGAGATGAAGCTAGTGACAGATCAACGTATTGATCTTGACCTGTCTGCATTACCTGCAGATATAACAGAAGCGATTCTACCCCTTCTTCAGGAGGCTGTAACAATCGCGGCTAAAACTGTAACCAGAAAGGCTATGGAAAGTCTAGCTTCTAAGGGCGATTCTGAACTGTCTATAGCAGCTACGGATACTGCACAGGAGTTGATCTAGTGCCTTCCGGACTTTTACACGACAGTGATGTAAGATTTTATCATCCAGTAGATGATACTACGGAATACACTAAGAATTTAGATTGGACTAATATTGGTGATGATTACGATTTTGTACCAGGTATATTAACTAGTGGTATTAAAACCACAGCCGGAGACAGCTTCGCCAAAATAGTGTATACCACAAGTGCTGTATACACTTCTTTATCTAGTGTAAGTGGTTGTACGTGTGGTATTTGGATTAGTGGATTTCTTGGTGGCGACAGTAATAGCAGACTAATAGACATAGGTCTTGCTAATAGTTCCAATAATATTCGTGACGGTTTTGAATTTAACAAAACCACTAGTACTAGTGGTTTTCAAGTCATATCCGTAATCAATAATGTCTATAAGATTAGAAACTGGATACCACCACCTTCGAATGATACTAATTGGCATTTTTTCGTTTTTGATCTGAGATATGAAACCAGTGGATGGAGACATCTCGCTAGTTTGGATGGTAGTGAATGGATCGATCTTGGAGTTGATGATAACACTGGTACCTTTGCTGGTTTCTCAAGACCAATTATACAAACACTTGATCATGTAACTGGTCCTAAAGTTGTTGTTGATGAAGTAGTTTTGTGGGGTGGCAATGATCTTTTCACTGCCCAAGAATTATCTAATTTATATGAATTATACAATACACACAATACAACGATGGACCAATATACTTCTATTTTCGGAACTCCCGCTAATAGTGGTATAGATTTATTTATTCATGGTCTTGCACAAGTTTCTGAAAATATTTCCCTATATATTCCAGGGCAATACGAAACAAAATCAACTAATTTATTCATCCAAGGTATGGTACAAACTTCTGGTAATGTTGATTTGTATATATCCGGGACACCACCGATTGCATCATCATCAATTGACTTATTTTTGAAGGTGGCTATCCCAGCTAATAGTGGGATTGATCTGTATGTATCAGGTCCCATCTCCGTGAATAATAATATCGATCATTTTATATTAGGTCATGAAATTACGTCGGGAAATATCGACACTTATGTTCAGGGTATAGATACATCTTCGGGTAATATCGATTTATATATATCTGGTGTACCCGCAATATCCTCTTCTATAGATTTGTATATGACGGGTCCAATTCTCTCAAGTGGAGATATGGAACAATTTATAAAAGGTCACGCAACTGTCTCTGGTGATTTTTTACTATTCATTGATGGATCACAAAAATTTGATGCTTTCGCTCGTGTTGTCGCCAATGATCCGTCAAATAGTTCCGATTTATTTATGCACGGTGTCCCTTCGGGGGTAAGCGGGATATCCTATACCAACAATAGTATTTCTCTATTTATAAATGACGATGGAGATAATGATCTATTAATTACAAATTGGAGTTCCTTTACTAGGGTAGCTGATCCTTTAACTATTCCCCATAGTGGTAATTGGTCCTCATTCGCTAGAGTGGGTAATATATCGAATAACAATATAGATCTATACATAAATGCGCATGCATCTGGAGAATCCCCTAGAGGCATAACTATTATAAATTCCTCTACTATGTTTATAGATGGACTGGCGTCACAGAGTGGAAATGAAGGATTATTATCTGACGGATTCTTCTTTGTGAAGGATTCTATTTTGGGTTTTGCTAGGGTCCATCTTGGTTCTAGCAATTCATTAAGTTTATATGTATCAGGAGAATCTCCCATAATTCCCCCATCTGCTACGTTAGATATGTCTATTTTTGGAATTCTTGACATAGAATCTGGGTCTTTCCCATCTTACATTTGCGGAAATGATTTACGTAGTAGCTCCAATGATTTATTCGTTTTCGGTATACTCGGAATAGAATCTGGTAATATCCCTCTATACATAGAAGTAACCGATACTGGTGTTTTGAACCAACAGGTGAATCTATATTCTCATGGATTTTAGGGTTAGGGAGGTGTTCTAAGTGTCTGTTGTTTATACTAAATCTGATAGTATCGGTCGCAAAATTGTCCCTGCCCCATTGGTATCTATAACCAAGAATTATCAGGAAAATGATGATGGAAATAAGGTTGGAACAACATATTCGATTATTCTACAGGGTACTTTATTGCCTTATAGAGGCAGTCCTAGTGGGAATTATTCTAACATATCCAATGCATTTTGGAGCCTAAGTGGGGATCCACCAGACCAACCGGTCAGTCCTGTAGAAAATGAATCGTTTGATTTACTACTGAGAAAACAGGAAGCTTTGAGATGGTTATTTAATGAAGATGGCGGTGCGTTGGAATGGCAACCAGCAGGTGGACAGCCACCAGTCAAAAGTTATCCAAAAGTTATTTCTATAAATTTTTCCGAAGGGCAATGGGCTGACAGATCTGATTATACGATCGAATTAGAGGCACCATGGATCTACCTAAATGGTGCACTTGATTTGGAAGATGACTTTTCGACAGATCTTATATCGAGTTCTGCAGAAACATGGTCTTTTGAAGAAAGCGACGGACGCAATAATAGACAATACAAAGTTACACACGAAGTAAGCGCAAAGGGTAAACTAGGATATAGTAACATCGGTCTTCTTCATGAAGGTAAGCAGGCGTGGGAACATGCCAAGGATTATGTTGACGCTAGAGTGGATGGTACTGTAGACAATAATATCATGTTCGCCTCTCTGGGGGCTACTGGGAAGATCGTAGGACAATACAGTACTGTCATAAAAACAGATGAAAATGGTGGTACATATGGAATTACCGAAGAATGGTTGTTATCTGATAATACCACTTTCGAAGAAAGGCAATTTTCAGTTGAATATGATCAAATCAAAAATGAATACAATATAACCTATAACGGAACAGTATACGGAGTAACGACTAACAGCCGTGATGGCGAGGTCACAAACCTAGATGCAGCAAAGGCTAACATCCCAGATAGAGCAACAGCCAGAACTACTACTATTGATTATGTGGGATCTCTTCTGAATGGTCAATCTATCCCGACTTTCCCAAACAAAGAGACTTTTGCCTTAAACCAACCAGATGGCACTGTTACCTTTTCTTACCAATGGAACACAGCAGATGAAGGTACCTCTTTCATAAGCGAAGAATCCCAACTCTCATATTCTGTAGATGACACACTAAATACTTTGAGTTTCACCCAGACGATAGAAGGAAAGGGTTCATCTACATCTGTCCGTCTAAATAATGCTCGAAATTCGGTATCCAGTGACGCTACTGCCAGATCCCAAGCGACTATCTTAGCTGGAACGCCACTTGTGTATAATCTGGGGTCAAAAACCCAATTTATAGATAGTCGTGGTGGAACTATAAAAACATCATGGGTATGGACAGATAGAAATGCCAATAGTTTAGATGTAACTGTTCAAACTCAAGAACAAAATCCTGTTTTGGCTATCATACCTATTCCTGGTCGAGCAGCAGGACCAATTATCCAAGACCTTGGGACACAGACTTCTGAAATAGTTACAGTAACTATGAAATCAAAGAGGAATACCGTAGGTTCTAACCCAGCGATACCCCGTAAACCTACAAACTTAGATCCGTTAATTTATCTTGATCCAGGGACTATTGTTTTGTTCATTTTGAGTGACAGCGAAACATGGAACCCCATAAGCGCCGTATATGAAAGAGTTGCTCAATATCTAATTGATACTCAATAGGAGGAAGAATGGCTGAGCAAGTACAGACATTTTTATTGGAATATTCTCTATTCGGAGGATTAGTACGTAGTATAAATAGTAATTTGGGTATTAACCAAAATTCTACTGTTTTTACTGTGTCTATCGTAAAAGACGATGGTAATATAGAAGTGACAAATAGGCAGTCTGTACATATATCTATTGGTGCGTTAGATTTTAGGGGTATTGTTCAATCCTGGAGTCATGCCAAGAAAGATATAACAGGAGAAGATGTATATCAAATTCGTATCACAGATACTAAACCGGTTCTTAACTCCGCACAAGTAATCATAGGATCTTCTTTTGAAGATGATAGCAATCTGACTGTAGAAATGACACAACCGGAAGATTATGGAGATAATACCATTTCAATTCTTCCGGGAAATCCTTCTGAAATTACGAATGGAATCCCATTCAATAGGATACAAACTGCTGTAGAGAATTCTATTGTAAAATACGGAAGTGAAAATTATACGGTCAAATTCAATTTTAGTTTGCCAGACAGAGGAGGTCTTATAGAGTATTCGTTGCGGGGTAGATCATTGTCACTTTTAGAGTTAATATCACAAATAGGAGATGATCATGGCCTAGACTGGTTTGTTACGACATCTAAAGATAATGTGATTTCAGTGAATATGTTCGGACGCACAAATATTACGAATAAAACTGTTGATGAATTAGCCGCGATACATCAAGGTGCGATCATTAAAAGGCATGAGGGAGAAGAAAATAGAGATGCAATTCAAAAGGTGGTTTTGATAGGAGGATATCAGACTCGTTTGAGCAAACTTTTGGGATCTAGTTTTATACAGTTCTGGGGGTTCGACGACGGAGGTGACAGAAGGATAGAACCGGTATACTCTGAAACGGTTATGGAACGGATACTCAATAATGATTTTACTTCGGACGATTACACAGAGGACGATGTTCAAAAAATATTATCATATGCAAATGAATTCTGGGGAAGAAAATTTATTTCAGGGGTTGGGGCAGCGATTATAGGTTCTGATAATAAATCGTGGGTTCTTCCCAATAGTGCCGGATGGTGGAGTAGCGATACTCCTCCGGAAGACTTAGATCAAGATGGAAGACTCAAGTTCCAAACAGAAGATGGGAGATGGATTACTTTTGTTGCTCTAGGCTTACCCGGCAGAAGATTCGATTTCAGACCAGACGCAGTTAGCTATCAATGGGATGATGAACTTTTTTCTAACCCCAATACACACATTAATGACAATAATGTCATATGTATGAAATCCACATTAGAAATTCTTCAAAGCCCCCAGTCTGATGATCAATTTTTCCTACTAACTAATGCAACCCCTTTAAGGGTGAAGAAATCTCAGGACGTAACAACAGACGGTGTCACTTCTACCGTCATCACCAGGACCAGAGCAGACAGTTTAAGTTACGCATATGTTTCCGTCATAGATCAGAGACTCACTTACGGTCCATGGATAAATAGAAGCAATTCGGTTGGTCGTACGGAGGTTATTATAGACAATTCCTTAACACCATGGTCATTTGGATACAGAGGGATAGATAACACCACCGGTATTGATTTAGTAAATCAGGTGGCCTTAGCTAAGATAAAAACCGTAACAGATACGACAATGGATGCTAAAACCGTTGAATTAGAAGTCGCAGGACTTCCTGCTATAAACATTGGTGATCAATTACAAACTACAGGTGCTATAACTTCTATACAGATAGTTTTTGCCATAGGGGGAGTTAGGACCACATATAAATCACTACAGTATACAAATGACTTGTCGAAACATCAAAGAAAACAACAAGACTTGTTAGATAGACTTCGTCGTCAGGCATCTGAATTCAACAATACATTAATCCCGCCAGTTAACGACTGGGAGTTAGATAAGATTGTCAGAGTTCTTAAAAGCGACTTGCCGGATCCTCCCGTAGATTCTGCTAATGAAGGGGTTGCCAATAGGCGTGAATTAAGGACTTTACTGGGAAGGATAGACACCAGGAGCAGTCTAAGTGAACCAAAATATAATATAACTCCTATGGCTTGGTCTTCGGATGTTTTTGGTGAACTAACTCTGGTAAGAGACCCCTTGGTGTTTGGACAATATGTCGATGTGGTTAATATGGGGGAGAAACAAACTGCCGGTGGGCGACTGGTTGTGGGGACCGATGTGCAAGTAAGAGAATTTTCTGTAACCGATGGTGGCATAGTATCCTATTATATAGATGTTTCTGTTTCCGATACACAGAGCTTCAAAGCCACGATTGAACAATCAGTTAGTAATGGTCAGCCTATATACAGAGTTTCCCCTGTAGTCAACGCCGTACAACAACTGAATTTGACGTCTAGCGAACTGTTGTCTCTCAATGCTGTACTGAATATAGGAGAACCTACTAATTTCAAAGGATTCATATCAGTAGGGACTGAAGTTATGGTTAATTGGAACGAAAACAATGACGGTTCTTTTACTCCCTTTATTGAACAACAGTTAAACTTATTCAATCCACCCACATAAGGAGAATATTATGGCTAGAGTAGGACCGAATCAGGATATAAATGATCCTACGACTATCATACAATTAGCATTTGAATACCAGAGAGTAAGCGACAGTTTTGGAGTATTTCTGGCTATATCTACGGAAGAGGATATAGATGCTACTGGTCCCCCTATAATAGATATATCTATTCCTTTCAGAAAATTAGACGGTTCTATTGAATTGTTACATGCAACAGATATAGAAAAAGTGAGTGGTAAATTCATTTACGATGAGAATTTAGTTTCTAATGCTGTAATAAATACATATATATTTTTGGCAGAACGTTTTAGAGATTATTGGGAGACTTTGAATAGTATATTGAGTCAGATAAATGATTGGGATACTACAAACACAAGTGAAATCGATCCAGAAGGACCCATAGTAGTTAGTATCTTTGGGGGTACCTTGACTCATGGATCGTTGGGAGGGACTTTGTATAATAAACAATCTGTATTTTATTCGCCATCTGACCCTCTCCCTACCCCTACTTGGACGGGGGTTGGACCTACAAATTATAATCATATTACATACCCCCAATTGCTGTCAGAATTGCCTGGTATTAATCAAACTGGTGATGTTGATTCTTGGGAAACTATTTATTGGTACAGCCAGTTCGTTGATAATACAGGAAGTCAGAGATCTGCAGAATCTCAATTTGGCAAGACTGAGGATTTTTTTTCTATAGATAAACAATATGTACAATTTTTTAATGACGAATCATTTTCTATATTCGTATCACTATCTATAGATATGTCCGCAACATTTACTACTAATTCTTCCATAAATATATCCTCATGGGCCGAGATAGGTGATCGTGACAATTACCCAGATCCCTTTTTAGGACAAAAGAGTTTATTGTCATCATATTTATTGCAAACACAATCTGTCGGAGTAGGTGGTGGTGCCATGAGTCTCAGTACATCTAGAACAATTGAAATACCATCAGGCAAATCGGCTTTTATAGGGTCCCGAGGCGCGGCATTTACTGGAGTTTGGGATAGCGGAACTGGTTTAGTCAATATAACTCTTGTGATGGACGGCAAGGAGTTGACTCTATCGGAAGATTTATCCTAAAAGTTTGTGTATAAAACAATAGGAGGAACAAATGGCCAACGTTGATATGTATATAGCAGAAACTGATGTTAAAATAGACATAGGTGAAGCATTGGGCTTTTTTGGTCCCGATGGATTCGATGACCCCTTGTCTTTGGGTGAATTTAATGGACGTACATTCGCTACAACGTCTAGCGGTGTAACCCCATTTGAGGAATGCGATAATTGCCGTAGGATTTCATCTTCGGGTGTAGTAATAGGACAAACTGGCACTGGAATTAATATTATCAATCTACCGAATTATCTAGCAACAATAAATCTACGATTTACTCATTCGCAAGCTGTTTTAATACAAAATGCTCAATTAATAGTCACAGATGATGCTGGAGATTCACCAGTGGGTATTGATATATATGGATCAGAAATAATACATACAAGCAGACTACAATCCGACACAGGTATTGGTGATACTTCTTGGATCTTAATGGGAGGACCCAGTCAACAAATAGATCTAGTAAGTTCTCCGGGGACCTCGGGTCTCAGTCCCTTAGGTCCCTCCACTCAAGACACGAGACATGACTGGTACTGTGCGTTATCTGTATCTCCAACGACACCTGGAGATAAACGATTCACTTTTTCAGTTAGCCTTGAATTTATATAAATAAGGTACAATATGTATTGGTGTATAATACATAGGATAAGTTTGGTTTTTGGAAAAATTGAGAGGAGGTGAAAAAATGCCAACAGCAGCAATTGATTTCTTAGCAGGACAAGGTGGAGGAACTTTTGTAGACCTTAATGCGTCTGGTTTGGGGTTTTTCGGTAATGCCCATGGGACTTCGGTCCAAGTCGGAGAGTACCAAGATACAACCTTTATAACTTCGAGTAATGGGTCAATTGAAGGTCCACAGGGAACGAACTGCAAGTATGATGCTATAACTTCCGGTGTGTTCGTTGATTCCGATTCAGTAGCGGTTGCACCATCTGCCATGGTGATAAACTCTGGAACAATGAATATGAGATTCACGTTCAGTTCACCCGATACTAATGTTCAAACTCAGAACGGAGAGCTTCGAATCTTCGATAGGATAGATCCCACCACTGGAGCTGTAGGAGTTACTACTCAACTACTTCAAATAGTCAATGGAGGTTCTGGTGTCAGTACCAGTGGTACAGCTGAAGCACTAGCTAGTCACTCTGGCTGGATAGCAGCATCGGGTGATACAGTCATCTCGACATTGCTTAGCAGTCCTGGTAGCGGTGGCTTGAGCCCATCTGGTACGGATACAGAAGATTCCAGGCATGACTGGTACATCTGTCTATCAGCTACACCATTGAGTATCGGGTCCAAGACTGCGTTCGGACTTTATTGTCAACTAGAATATTTCTAAAATACGATTTACTTTAGACACATATGAGAGACGTTGATTGATCCGACGATCATAGTCTCTCTATTTTTTTGGTGTTATATGTGGGAACAGGCAATAGGTTTAGATTCTGAGCTTTACGATTCCATATCAGAAGCAAAAGTTGCTGATTGGCTTTTAGTGAACGATATAGAATACGAACCGCACAAGAAACTCCCCAAACCAAGTCGCAGTATCTGCGATTTTTATTTACCAGAATACGACCTTTGGATCGAATATGACGGCTTGATGGAGGTCCGCGCTGACGACAAATTGGAAAGGAAGAAAACTTTCTATACCAAGGCAGGACTTAATTTCATAATAATAACTCGAAATAATTGGGAAAGAGATATACTGGAACGGATTGAAATGTCATGACAAAGAAACAAAAAACTTTTTATGGCATTCTAATAACTGTTCTCCTAGCATCAGGTGGTGTTTTAGGCGCTGCCTTCACACTAGGAGCGGGAAAACAACGTGTGCAGGATACTCTTGTTGAACACACTACTGCTATAGAAGAAATAGAAGAGTCTATAGATCTAGGAACAGAACGATATATAGACATAATGAAATCTGTTGCCGATCTTGGCGCTGATATACGGGTTCTCACCGAAGTCGTAGAGAGAATCGATAAATTCAGGGATTCAAAACACGGAGGCTAATGCCACCTATACATGACTTCAATTGCACGACGCAAAAGGGTGTGTAGGACACATGCTTCTCCCTGGCTCATACTGTGCATAACTCTATCTACGTTCTCTCCCCTCTTTACACTTAGGCATATCCTTAGATTGTTATATTCGTCTTCTCCAAAATGCAGAATAGCATTACCAACTTCGTTGGAGTGATATAGGCCCTTGTGTTTCTGTTGACCGTCTACCTTCGTAGTCACTTGATTATGGGTGTGGACGACGGGAGGGCCGACGCCCCTTTTGATCCCAGACAGTACAGCAAGAACTTCTCCTAGGTCGGTTTCAGATAGTTTGAATTTTATCTTATTTTCCCAATCAAAGCTTGCGTTCCCATCTGTGCCCTTACCATCTTGATGCGCCATTTCAAGGAATACACAATACCCTTTCGATGCTAGACTCCATTGGGATGCAGATCCCGAGCCGTCTGGTTTAGCCCTATATATGGTGAATGGTTCACTGAATCTTTTATCATCACTTTTCTTAGGCATTAGCTTTCTCCTTCTCCTCTATCATCAATCTCATTTCCTTAGACACATCAAGAGACTCTTCATAAGACAATAACTGCAATTTCGGTTCTCCTGTACGGTCATTTAATTCATGTGTAATATTCAATCTGTTGAGTATCTCTTTGATGTCGAAATTATGCCTATCAGACATCATATGAATTATGGCTATCTGACCGGTATGAATGGATCCACCCTGCTGTATATCAGCTGAGGTAGCCATGGTTTTACTCACCTCTTCTGCAGCAACAACACGCCGTAGTAACAATGCATTTCTAAGAACTCTACCCTTCGCCCTCGTATCTGCCATGGCTACTAGATATGTAGCATATCCTTCCATACAATTGTCACTATTGGCATCAGCCAGAGCTTCGAATCTCTTGGTTCCTTCTCCAGTATTAAATATGAACCATGCTTTTACACATGCACGGAATCCGTTGTTTTGATCCGGAGCCGCTACGAGATCACACCCCTCTTCCACTATAGGGCCAACTAGCAAACTAGCGATCCGCCTGAGTCCTTCTACCCTAGGATTTACCCCATCTACTTCGTCCTCCAAGAAATGCCCAAGGACATATTGGGTCCATCCCTTGTCATTAGGGGTTGGTGGAATCGTGGCCACTTTAGCTTCTTCTGGATCAGAATCTGCAACATTTTCGGAGGATGTCTCAGACACAACCTCGTCAGCTACCTTTTTATCGTCTTGCACAACCTGAACCCCAATCTCATTATCTTCTACAGATTCTTGAGTGCCTGCGAGCATATCTAATCCTTCACTTCCACTGTTCTCGGCTTTCAGCTTTTCGATGAGTTCTGGTCTCTTCATTGATTTCAACTGTTCGTCAACATATCCATATTCTTTTAGCGCAATCGCTAAATCTTTCTTATTCATTTTGTCTACAACCATTGTTTATCTCCACTCATGACCAACTTAGTCAACATCTCTGCATTAAAATCAGGTATGATAGTATCACATACCCTGATATCAAATTCTTCTTCAATCAATTGTTTATGAGATTCATGTCTCACTATTACCCTTACACGTGGATCGCAAAATGCCGTTTTCATATCTGATGATTCCGTCATATGGTTTCCTATGAATTCTGGATCAAAACAAAAATGGTAGACTATGGAGGCATTACTGGCCAAGGCTTCAATAGTCGTCCTTATGTTTGTTGACACCAAAGGGTTACCCATCCATCTAGATAAGTCAGATATTTTGAATACAGGACAAAGCATTTTTATGCATGGAGGCAGATCATGTGTTGTGAATATGCAAATATCTACTCCGACGTGTTCCCTACATAGGTTATTCATATAATGTAATCCTAAGTATGCTAAGTGAGATACGGATAAATGATTGAAAACTAACCCTATAGTTTTCAGGTCATCTTCTAGTTTTAATCCTATTTTACCCATATCTGCCGATGCGTTCGATTTCCTTTTAGAAGCCTCTTTGTGTTTAATGTTCTTTTTAGGCATTATTCGCACCTCTCCTCTCTGATGTTAAGCGTTTTACTATGGCCGTTGAATCAGATACAGATAGTTTATCTGCTTCGCTCAAAGTTTCGACAAGGTTATTATGCAGTGGAGCTGGTATGTGATATATCAAACCTACTTCAGATATTCTTAGCATGAGATCATAATCATACCCATTGGGAACTTGTTCGTTGAATCCACTCTTGATTTTAGGAAATACTGTTGATCTAACTAAAAAGTTCCTATCGTAAGGGTATTCCAGTAAAAGTCTATGCATATCGAAAGAATGTCTAAAAACTCGTTCTACCCTGCCATCTGGATGATAGTTATCGAAGTCGCTAACTACACAGGCTACTCCTTGAACACTTTGGAATACCCTAATTGATTGTACTATCTTATCTGCAGCGTACCAGCTTGCTGGATTCAAAAATCCAAAAATAGTTATGTCCTTCCAATCCATCTGCATAGCAAGGTTCATGGTGTGCCCTATTGTTGTAAGACGTTTACGAAAAATCCTTACTGGTATTCCGTTGAGTTCTCCTTGAAACTCTGGTGGTAAGCCTTTTTGATTATCTATTTCAATAGACTTGGCCCCCAATAGATTGCATAATACATCATAAGTACCATCTTTTGAATCGTTGTCTCC
>SDBU01001012.1_pt1 | contig 41223 bp, 40 predicted proteins | sample 2277071 | NCBI WGS metagenome assembly SDBU01 (sample SAMN10397929, study PRJNA504765) | marine sediment metagenome | isolation source: marine sediment core GS08_GC12, 126 cmbsf | place: Arctic Ocean: Gakkel Ridge, Loki's castle | collected 2008 | reverse complement strand
CCATACCTGCCGGACAAAACACAGAGCCCTGCCATTTGTGTAGATCTATTTGCCGAGCCCAATCATTTATTGGAAAGATGTCTACCGCTGGTATGAATCCATATTTTGGATTAGCTGCTCCATTTTTTTCAAAAAAGATATACGCATCTTCTATATCAGAACTTGGTTCAAACTTTGCAGGAAGATCAATCCAAATGTCTTCAGGTAAAACTGGAAATCCTTCTTTATTAGCCACCTTACAAATATCTGCTGCCACCTCTCTGAGTTTAGAATAAGCTTCAGGTATATCGTCACCCCTGAACGTCATTAGCGATGCGAGTCCCGCTTTACCATTGTCATCAGTGCAACGGTTGGAAATCGCAATAGCTCTGTGAAATAAACTCCGAGTTAGCAAATCGTCAATACGTTTAATCAAGTTGGAATCGTCGGAATATGAAGCTATCCCGAAGAACTCATCGTCTGTTCCCCAAAGAAAATCTTCTGGATTCTGAAAACTTACTTCTTTGTGTCCCATTTTAACTTTCAGTCCCTGTCTGCGAATATACTCAACGATTCCCTTAAACATACAATCACAGGCGCGGACCTTTTGATGTTGGTAAAGTATTGGAGAGAGCATGGTTTTATGGAATATCATTTGTTCAAGAGGTTCCGTAGCAGAACGTGAAATGGAAAGCTTACGATACATAACGCGCTCAATCTGAATATCCTTAATATCAATTCCATACCATAAACGGTCTAAGTCTATTCTAAGTGGTAATCCGCTGAAGTGGGCGTCGCGGTGAATATAATCAATCTTGTCACCATCAAATATACTACTAAGAATTTCGGACTGATATTTTGACTCATTAGGTGACTTGCCTATAATAAGATCCGCGATATTTCCAAGGTTTTCATCACCAATAACCTTCTTATAGAAATCGCGGAAACATTGGCTTTGAATAATCAAGAATGATAATAGTTCGTGTGGCTGCGGAGCGTCCTCAAATTCCGCCCCCTGTTTTGAAGCTTCTTGAAGCTCATCCGAAAGCCCATAAATTTCTTCGCTTGTGTGAGAGAATATGCCGTGCCCACAATCATGAAGAAGGGCAGCCAATCGTACAGGAGCTTTCAGAGCCTGTGCTAGTGCCGGGTACTCTTTTCCTTCCGCAGAGAGTTCTTCTACTAGTCTTGAACAACGATTGATAGTACCTAGTGTGTGATCAAATCTAGAATGAACAGCTGTAGGAAAAGTGTAGAATGCAAGCCCTGTTTGGTGGATGCGACGGAGGCGTTGTATCAGCGGTGTATCTAAGAAGGCTATTTCTTTTTCGTTATATAGATGAGTCCCTCAAACGGACTCATGAATTATTTTTTGTCTGCCTTGGGATTTCCGAGGTTCAGCAGGTAGATTACGGTCGACAAATTCCTCGATACTTTCTTTGAGGCGCTGGAGTGACAATCAATCCCCCAAGCAAGTCTTATCAGTGAATCCCTGCTAGTTTTGCTGCTATTTTCTTTGTTTCCTCTAATTGTGTAGGACTCAGCTTGTATTCAACATGCTTTTCATAATACTGTTTTAAGTTTTTGGTTACCTCAAATCTGTCAAAATCAGGATTCGTTCTAGACAGAATCTTCGATGTTTCAAGGTTCGAGAATGCTTGGTCAATTGTTCGTGAATAGGGGAACGTCCCTCTTCTATCAAACCTGAAATCACTTAAGATGTTTTTACATGTAATGCGCATATCAAAAAAAACTTGATGAGTGTTTCTCATATTTGTGGATATACCTTTCTTCCTTGGGGGGAGATTACTCAAAATGCTGGCGATGACTTCAGTCGGGAACAATTTCTCTGTAACTGCCGGCATATGTACCTCCTTTAATCTAACATTCATAAAACATTAGGGTTTATTAGTAACTTGCATAGAGTTTTCCAGAAATACGTGGCAATTTTAGCATATTTCTCGCTAGGGAAGCAATACAAATTAGGAACCGAAAATATCCTCATAGTCCAAGGTCCGAGTTTTGCCAGGGTTATTGTTAAGTCCGATTACGATTTTTCGTTTAGTCTCCTCTTTTCCTAGACGTCTTCCGTTTTCTATGTCCCTTATTGTCTTTTCGTTTACTTTCGAAAGTCTAGAAAGATCAGCAACTGTGAGACCTTCGTTAACTCTTGCGTCTCTCAGCTTGCTATTGTTGTTTCTCATATTCCTTCTCCGCAATAGGAAATTACTGGTAATTCCCTATATATTCCATATTATATAATATATATTGGGAAATGTCAATGCATAGCTGGAAATATATTAGTGTTCTGCAGAAATCCCTTATAATCACGGTTCCAGCTTCTACAGATAATCTATCTTGGCGGATAGAACAAGCCAATTATGAGCCGAGCCCCTGGATAGCCGTGAACTGTTCCGACAAAGAAATGTGTATCGTATCTTAGTATCATATCTGTATTCAAAACAGTTTATTATAGCCCACTCCCATTTTTCCCCATATTATATCGGGAAATCATTTACATGAAGTTTCGCCCTTCCCTCTGAAGATAGACTGGAATAACAGGGGAATTAGCCGAGAAAATGGTCAGGATTAGACAGGATAAAAAGGGGGCTTGGGCGAGACAAAATGAGACGCGCTAGCATGCGATTTTAGGGTTCGATTTTTGCTAGGAACTCAACTAGTTGAAGAACCAGCCTGAGCGGTTCTATGCTCATTGGCTAGGCTCTAAGAAATTGTCCAGGTCCCGCCTCTTTAGACGCACAATGCGTCCATGCCGGTAGTGGAGCAGCTTCCCTAGCCTGATGTACTTCCGTATAGCTGGCACACTTAGCTTGAGGTGGCCAGCAGCCTCTTTTATTGTCAGCCATTCATTCATTCGCCAGTCAATCATCTGGTCCCTGTCATCGAGTATCAAGCCGCCGTCTTCCGTCTTTGGCATTATAATTCCTCCCTGTACTCCATGTCGCTAGTGTAGCACTCAATATCGCTATATGTCAAGCAATAACACTGAATATCAAAAATAAGCCTGTTTTGAGCCTAAAAGACTTGACAAATAGTTACGAAGTGCTATATAATAATATTAGATGATATGGCGTGATACAGTTGAGGGGGCAAGCAAAATGCAGACACAGACCACAGAGAAGACAGAAAAGACACTCCACACTTGCGTTAACTGTGGAAACACCGGGGATAACCTGGTAGGCAATTACTACTGGGTAGGCGGTCAGGGTGATGTCCTGGTTTATGAGTGCCAGGATTGCCTTGACGCCCGCTGGGAAGCCTCACAGAAGGCTTGCGAAGCACTCAGAATAGCGATGCGGCAAGAAGCCATACCCCGTGAGCTAGACGGACAATCGGCAGCTAGGGAAAGGGGGATTTGAGGAAATGACTAAGGAGATAAGGCAGATACCGCTTCTAGCCATCAAGCCGGATCCGGCACAGCCCAGAAAAGACTTTAATGAGGACGAGCTTCAGGAACTGGCCCAGTCGATTCACCGAAACGGTCTACTCAATCCGATAACCGTCAAGGAAAACGGCAATGGCCAATTCATCATAATCGCCGGCGAAAGACGATACAGGGCGCACCTAGTACTCGACCTCGAGAATATCGACTGCATCGTCTACACCGGCAGCAACGGCAAGGAACTTCAGCTCGTCGAGAATATCAACCGCCAGGACCTCAACCCGATGGAGCTTGCCGAGGCTTACCGGGCATATCTCGATGGCAACCATACCATCGATAAACTGAGCGAAGTCGTCGGGAAGCCCAAGAACATAATCAGCTGGATGCTCAACCTCGAAAAGTGCCGGCCCGATGTCCGGCATCTTTTAAGGCGGGATCAGATATCGCTGGTGGTGGCAATCGCACTGAGCAAGCTGACAGAAAACGGCCAGCTCCGTGTACTGAGGACCATGCAAACTAACAAGCTGAACGTGGCCGAGTGCCAGGCCCTATGCGAACAGGTCTACGCGGAAGAGAACCGGATAGAGATGTTCGCCGAGACTCCGAAGCTGACCGAGCAGGAAATGAAGTCCAGAGCCAAGATACAAAGCTCACTCGACAGGGCTTGCCAGGCTCTCCAGGAAGTCAACAAGATGGAATTAGACAACCCAGGGATATCGGCCCAGGCAATAGCCGAGAAGCTCGATATAACCCAAGAAAAGATAGACATGCTATACAAGCTGGTCGGGCAATTCAAAAAGAACCTGCGCCAGCAGAGGGTGGCGGCACTATGCTAAAGAAAGGATTGGTGATATACCAGCCCAGAGGAAGGGCCAGAGAATACGCACCCTTGGCAGTCAATCTATACAGGGGATGCGGCCACGGCTGTATATACTGTTATGCCCCGGAAGTCACATTTATAGACCGCCAGGGATTCATAAAAGCCACTCCCCGCCAGGGCATAATCGAAAAGCTGAAAAGAGATGCGCGACAGGCGGCCTGGGATGGAGTGAAAGGAAAAGTCTTGCTATGCTTCACCTGCGACCCCTACCAGCCTATAGATGAAATCTACCAGCTCACCCGCCGGGCTATAACCATACTCCACGGCATGGGTTTCAATATCACCATATTGACTAAAGCTGGCAAAAGAGCGGAACGGGACTTTGACCTACTTCGGCCTGATGACGAATTCGCCACAACACTAACATTACTGGATGAGCAAAAGTCCCGTCAATGGGAACCCGGGGCGGCACCTCCAGAAGAGAGAATAGAATCATTGAGAAATGCCCGCGAACTTGGCATTAAAACCTGGGTTAGCCTTGAGCCGGTAATAGAGCCAGCCGAGACAATTGAGATAATCAGGCAGACTCACAGTTTTGTGGATTTGTTCAAGGTGGGTTTACTAAATTACCACCCCAGGGGGAAAGAGATAGACTGGAACAAGTTTCTTATTGACTGCATTGCCTTGTTGGAGGAATACGGATCGCAGTATTATATCAAGAAGGACCTGAGGCGGTACAGTGCCTAAAGAGGATGCACCACACAAAATAAATGCTTTTAAAGTGTATAGCTAGTATAAACGATTAGCTGCAAATATTTGAAGCTGAGGTGATAGGAATGGGCAAAGGTCATATCCCGGGAACATGGGAAGCTAGGTTGGAAGACAGTGTCTGGAAGGCATTTGATAAGGATGGTCAGTTGGTGGGCACCTTGGCAGAAGGGTCGGAAGCCGAAGCCAGAGCAAAGCTGATTGCGTTGAATCCGTATATGAGAGAAGCGTTGAAAGGTGTTGTTGAGCTGATTGGTGATGAGGATTTACCTGATAATGGTGAGCTTAGTGGTGCTGCGGTGTGTGATATGGTTAGGAGTGCAATCTCGTTGGCAATGGAAAGGAAGTAGGAGCATATCATGAGGTTGGGGGTGAGGGAGAGTTTCGATATGGCGTTGAGGTATACCCGTTCAGTACGCTTTGAAGAAAGCCTGAAATTATATAGAAGATTAGAAGTTTACAGCTAAAATAAGCATTCGTTGATTTTTACTGGAGGTATTAAGCCTTGTCAGGTAATTCAGGATATGTAAGGAATTTATCATACTTGAGTATTGTAGTCGCATATCTTTTCTAATGGGCACTCAATGCATTTTACGTACCTATATGAGCACACTATAGATCCAATATCAATAAGGCTCCAGTTGAAAAGTTTTGGGCTGTCTTCTGGTATTATATCCTTTAGGACTCGGAGTACTTCCTTATCGGACACTTTATCTCCAAAGGTGTCTCGAAATGCTCGCGTGATAACCCTCCTGACATTTGAGTCTAATACTGGCTCTGGCATACCATAGCCAAAAGACATAATCGCTCCGGCAGTATATGGACCGACATGTGGTATTCTTATTAAGTCACCATAGTCAGATGGTAATGTGCCTCCATAGTTAGCTACAACGTATTTGGCTGCCTTTATAATACCTGTTGACCTCTGTCTATATAGACCAATAGGTCTTAACATCTGTTCGATATCGTGTGAGCCCCCCCTTGCGAGGGATGTTATGTCTGGGAACTTCAAAAGGAATTCGTTATAGACCCTTTTTGCCGCTGTGGTCGTCGTCCTCTTAAGGAGAAATTCGACAATAAATACTTGATAAGGCGTGGGGTTACACCTCCAGGGGAAGTCCCTCTGATTTTGCTCTCCCCAACTTAGTACTGCAGCAGAAAACCTTTTTTTACGCTCAGCAAATCCCATTTCAATATAACCAGCTTATACCTATAGAAAAACCTAGATATAGTATAGCAATTTGTTTAGATATGTAGTATACTATGGAATATAAATATGTTTCGTGAACGAAAGTGGTTAATACTTATTTATTTTCGGTAAAAGAAGCAGCAGACTACCTCCGCGTATCCGAACAGTACGTCCGGAGCCTCATTAGGGGGGGTAGGCTCCCGGCTGATAAGGTTGGCCACGGCTGGGTCATTCCTTTTGATTCAATAGAATTATACCAGTCGGGGAGTGAGTTAGTCGAGGAGTTAATTGATGACCGTAGGAAGAGTATCTCTGGCCTACCAGATGTAAAAGCACTTAGTTTCTTTTCTGGGGCTATGGGGCTAGATATTGGTCTAGAACAGGCTGGAATAGGTATCATATTAGCCTCTGAGATAGATAAAGCTTGTAGGGACACTATTACGACGAATAGGCCGGACATAGCACTAATCGGTGATATCCGTGAGTATTCAGCAGACCAAATACGGGTTGCGGCTGGTTTGACCGAAATTGATGATATTGACCTTATCGTCGGGGGACCGCCTTGTCAGGCCTTTAGTTCTGCGGGTAAACGGCTTGGGTTCGATGACGATAGGGGTAATGTCTTTCTCACGTTCATTGATAGGATAATAGAGTTAAGGCCTAAGTTTGCAGTTATTGAAAACGTCAGGGGGCTGTTATCTGCACCACTAAAACATAGGCCACATATATATCGCGGTTATGGTTCCCCCCCACTTTCTGATGATGAAATACCAGGGGGAGCGTTAAAGCTAGTCTTATTTATGTTACGGGACGCAGGTTATGGAGTCAGTTTTAACCTATATAATTCTGCTAATTATGGGACACCGCAGAAACGAGAAAGGGTAGTCATCGTATGTAATAGGGATGGAGAAGTACTCCCATATTTGCCACCTACACATTCGGAATCGGGTATGTTCGGGCTCCCTCGGTGGCGGACGTTTAGAAAAGCAGTAAATGACTTACCAGATGATGGTCATGAACACGTTAAGTTCCCGGAAAAGCGGCTACGTTTTTATAGAATGCTTAAACCTGGCCAATATTGGAAGCACCTACCTGCTGAATTCCAAAAAGAAGCACTAGGGGCTTCATATTATGCGGGTGGCGGGAAGACAGGGTTCTTTAGGAGATTGTCATGGGACAACCCGTCGCCGGCAGTGGTCACTCACCCAGCTATGCCAGCTACTGACTTAGCCCACCCTGAAGAAGACAGGCCATTAAGTATTCAAGAGTATAAACGGCTACAAGAGTTCCCTGATAAATGGATGATAAGAGGATCCCTGATAAATCAATACCGTCAGGTCGGTAACGCAGTGCCTTGTGGGTTTGGGAAAGCAATAGGTAAATTGTTGATGGCATATATGCATGGTGAGGACATCTCGGTCTTTCTTGGTTTCCCCTACTCAAGGTATAAATATACTGATAATATTAGCTGGTTTGAGAGGTTTAAGAACCACAATAAAGTGTCAAATGGGGCGCAATTGGCATTGGCTCTTTAAGGAATTCCGGTGTCAAGGAGTTTCTAGCAGTACTATTCGTCTAGATATGAAGGATGTCGCAAATAGTTACTAATCTGTAATTGAGTCTAGTATACGTACATACTCGTCCTCTAGGTCTCTAATCATCTGCTTGACATTTTCCAACACTATTTCGTACTGGATACCTATCCTATCCCAGAATTCTGCCCCTTTGAGCCGAGGGATACTCTCGTGGTTAAAGGTCCACGAGGAATTCGTATCAAAACATGCACAGAAGATCGGGTTTTCGTGTATAGTCAGTTCTTGTACCGAACGAGGTACTTGACTACCGGTAAGAGTCGACTGCTGTGTTTTTAATTGTGCGAATTCAATGTCTTGAGTAACCCTATTCATCAGGATAACGTCAATACCCTTTATTTTGATTCCAAACTCGGATTCTGTGTTCACCGCATAGGGACTAATATCAGCAAGTCTTTCCCATAGAGACCCCATAGTCGTGCTTAGTGTCCTGGTAACATTATTAGCAAATGCTAACCTTCTTGCCCCAGCAACTTCATAAAGGTTTTTACTCCTTATCTCGAGTTCCTGTCTTGACGGAATGCTCTTATTTAGTTGTCCTATTGCTAGTGGAATAAAGCCCTCTATTTCTTTCCGTATGGCATCGTTGAGTTTGTGTGGTTGTAAAACTGAGTTACCCGTATCCTTCTCAACTTTTTCTTTTATATAGTCTTCGATAAATGAATTTATTATTATACTAACCCTGTATGAATAGACCAAATCTTTATTAATGTTAATTCCGGGAGGCATAGTAACGGACTCCGCTGCTTGTTCAATCATTTGTTTCCGTGCAGCGGGTGAGGAGTCAATTAACCAGATATGGTTTAATGTCATTGGTTCCTGCCTCTAATGTTCTATACCTGCTCTAGTTCCAATATCCTTCTACTGGATACTTATATAGTATCACAACCCAAAAGAAGTATTAAGGTACCCTGTAAATGCAAAACAGGCCTTAGTTCTGGAATATTACGTCAGGCTTCTTAAATAGTGGGTAAAATATGTCGGCCCTTCCAGTTATCAGTATAGTTCTGCTATCCCGTTTAGCCGTTGCTTGAAAGGACGAGTTGCCATGTAGAGGTTCCCGAGAGCAGACCATAAGTGTAAATAATAGTATAATATCAAGGTTAGACAAATACCTAACATTAGTTTATTTTTCAAAACCTTGACAAAGGTTTTGAAATGTGTTAGGATATATGTGGCTTGTATGACCATTAATAAAAAATATGAGGAGGGACAGCAATGGAAAACCTACATGCATATCGAATAACTCAGAAAGGGGAAAGTACAGATAGTGAGCCGGTATCCATATTTGTTACCGCGATGACATATGGTCAGCTGCGTGAATACGTTGATGTTGACCGTTGGTCACCTGCTAATCCTGAAGGTTACCAGAGGCCCCCTATAGACCGCCGCTTACGGGAAGTGGCTAGGTATGTGATTGAAGAGCAAGGCATCTTACCGACATCGATACTACTCAGTACGAGGCCTGAAGAAGAGATTCACATTGACTTTAAACCTGAAGAAGCCAGTGATGGTTCTGTTGAATGGGGTACCCTATCAATTCCCGATAATGTCAAGCTCTGGGTCGTAGACGGACAGCATCGGTATTTTGGGATCGACCGGGCCTTTGAACGTGCCGGAGTCGTGAATTTAAAGTCTTACCCGTTCCCAGTGTGCATAATGGACGGGGTAAGCCGATATATGGAGATGGTACATTTCAACATTATCAATACACGACAGAGGAAAATGCCCACTGACATCGTTGACCGTCACCTAATAATGCGTCAACAGGTCGAAGGCATAAAGATGATGACCTCCAGCAGAACGGGCGAAAAAGAATATCAACGAGCTACTGCCACTAGGATAGTTGATCTCCTAAATGAGGAAGAAGGGCCCTGGTATCGCCAGATTGCAGTGCCAGGCGTCCCCGGCAGAGACCAAGGCCTAGTCCGACAACATGCTATGGTAGCGTCCCTTGACCCTGTGATGCGAGACAACTGGATTCGTGGCCAGGTCAATAAACCTGACGATGTCGTAAAGGTATTATCAAACTATTGGGAAGCACTTCAAGAAATCTGGTCGGACGCTTTTGAATCACCGGATGAATACCGTATCCAGGCTACAGTAGGTATCTACTCATTACACATGGTGTTGCCAGTCCTTATCCAGAAATGTTTAGCCGAAAGAGATCTTTCTAAGGATAAAATGCGAGAAATGATGGAGGCTACGGAAATCGATGTCACTTTCTGGCATAAGGAGAATGGTGACCCACTCACTCTGGGCACCGGTATGGCCTCAATACGTGCAGTTGCACAACACATCATTGAACAGTTACCTCAGATACCAACTGATTCAGTCCGTTTATAGGATACGGAAGTGCGGGAAAAACAGTATAATATCGCTCACATTACGGAGAGTGAGTTCTAATAATATGGAGGCGTGTATAATGGTAATTTCAGATAATGAGTGGAATGTTGATGATACACAAGAGGACTACGCCCCCCTGGATGTCCCACCGAAGTTCAGGGACATTGGTGCTGTAGAAGTAAAAATGAAAATCCATGATCTATGGGATAAATACGTTAAAGAAGAACTAGTGCTGGAGCCAGATTTTCAACGCCAGTATGTATGGGATCTTACTAGGGCTAGCCTTTATCTGGAGTCGCTAATACTTAAACTGCCTACTCCTCCGGTTTTCCTCGCTGAGGAGAAGAATGATAAGTTAATGGTAATTGATGGTCACCAAAGGCTCGAAACAATATTTAGGTTTATGCAACCCTTGCTTAAAGGCCCTTCGGGTGAATCCGGTTCTGAAATCCCTTACGGGACACTATCCCCTATCACTCTACATGCATTGGAGGTTCTCCGGGAACTAAATGGCAGGGGCATTACTGCACTTTCTATCGAGGAACGTGAAAAGTTCTGGAATATAGAGTTATCTGTAGTCCAATTACCGATTACAGCGAACTCTGACATGAAGTACATACTGTTTGCCAGGTTAAACCAAGGCTCCATGAGTCTGAATAATCAGGAGCTCCGGAACTGCCTATATAGAGGTCCATATAACATGCTGATTGCTCAATTAGGCGAAGACCAACGGTTCTTGACTTTATGGGGGAGGGGTACACCTGATAAGAGGATGAGGCATAGGGAACTTGTGCTGAAGCTTTTTGCCTTTCTACACCGAATAGACAAATATAGAATACCGCTTAGAGTATTCCTTAACAGGGAAATGGAAGATAATGTCGATAATTTCACTGCTGATAAAGCAAGAAGATATCAGCAACAGTTTAATAATGCGTTGTTATGGGTCGAGCGAATATTTGGTAAAGAATGTTTTAGGGTCTTTAGGATTGGAAATGATCATAACCCAATCGGCAGATGGGGACAGCGGCGTATGGATTTAATATATGAGGTTGAGATGGTCGGTTTTGCCCAGTTTGGTGATGTATTAAACCAGATCTGGGAGTCATGTGACGATAAAGAGAAGGAATATCTCTGCTTATTGCTAAGGCACAAGTTAATAAGCGTAATGACAAACGATTCGTTTGTAGCTAGTATTAACGAAGGTACAACAAGGCCAGAATCAATAAGAGCCAGATTTGAACCCTGGAGCAGAGTACTTCAGTCCATAGTAGCGGAGCCAAATGAGGCTATAGTAGATGGTGAAATGCTGAGTAATTCCACCACTGAAGTGGATTTTTGCCCTAGATGCACGTATCCACTTACACCAGATGATGCAGTCTGGTTGAGTATTGGTGGGGAAACAGAACTGGTACACCGATTCTGCAAGGACTATGATATGCCGTGATACCGAATTTTAATAGCTTTTAACGAGTCCTCCGCAGTTCACACTCAAACCAAAGCTAGTATTTTTGCTAATAATTTGCTAATAGACGGGTTAAAACACAATGTAACTAACTGGTATTTTACTTTACTTATTAAGGCTGTCTAACCTTCAGCCATAGGGATAACTCTTTATTGAATTTCTCCTCTGGCAAATCTCTATGGCGCTGAAGCCACTTCTTTATTGCCTCTCTGCTTTTCCCCTTTAGCTTAGCCAATTTTCTGATTTGCTTATGCTTTTCTTTCTGAGTAGCTAGCTGTTTGAGTTCTTCTATAGCATCGTTATCTAAAAGTATGAAGCCCTTCTCGTTCTTAGTAGCCCCGATTTCCCCCTGTCTGATAAGGCGGTAGATAGTCCATTCATGAACTCCTGTTTGTCGGGCAACGTTAGGAATACTGCCATCCGGGTATGAGGGGTAATGAATTGAATAATCACCCCCCTCTGGTTCTTCAGGAGAGGGGCATTGAATCTTATAGTCTTCAGTATTGTCTGGCAACCCTATATCAGCAATCATCTTGCTTGAGCGTTTCCTGCCTTCAGAACGCTCATATTCTATTTTCCTGGTAGTTGTCTTAAGAAGTTTTCTAAGATAATGATCGCTTGATTCAGCGTTATAAGGGCTGAAGGTGTGAGACCAAAAATATTCAAGTATCCTGTGTATCTTGTCATTAACGTAATCCTGCACCTCATCTTCGGGTAAATTTCTATACTTTTTGGGTAGTAGATATTTTCTTAATTCACAATAGGCATCGTTTTCTTCTGGGCTATTTCGTTTAAAGTAACCGCTTCCCCAAGCATAAATAAGGAGCTGTCCCCAAATCTGTTCCTTGGTAGTATCTTCCTCAATCAGGATAATGGGAACTGTGAATATCTTATTCCCTTCGTACGCTATTGCTGCTCCCCCAATATCTCTCCGGTGATTTACCGCACTTAATTCTGGCCTAGCTTTCCTTGCGTCCTTTTTCCATCTGGTATAAGGGTGAATTTCTATTAAAAACTTTTCAAGTTCGCTATCACCAATCTCGAATCCTCTGGGGTACGTCCATTCACGGCCACCCTTTATGTATTGAATAATCGGTCTTGGTGTACGGCGGTGCTCTACAATCAAATAAAACTTTCGGTCATTTTGTCTTAAGTAAGGATTTATCAACCACATATAAATACTGGCTTGGCAATACCCCGTCAGTCCTATATCACCAAATTCATATATTAAAAGTTCATTTATCTCATGCCTATCTGGCGGGGATTCATTGGGCTTAAGTGGAATAAGTAAGCGGCTATAATGCTGTGATTCCATGAATTGGTATTGATATGAAGATCTGAAAGTTTCCCATGTCAATTTCCTATAGGGCTCAACTTCAAGATTTGGCCGAAAGATTAGCTCACCGTCCTTTACAAAATCTGGGACATCTCCGCTAAAAAGGGAAAATTCCTTTGATGTCTCCATGCCCTTCACAAAACCATGCAGGAGAGTTCGCCTAGCCTCTATTTCCCTAAGGATATATTTTAAACCATTCATCGTGTCCCCTTTTACAAGTATACCCCTATCGAAGGAGAAAAAGAAGGAAGGGGGGAACGAATGAATAGGGTACGAGAAGTTAGATTACAAATGGGGCTGGCTCAGCAGGCGCTCGCGGTCAGGGCAAGGATAAGCCCCGGTGTGCTGACAATGATTGAGCGCTACCACTACATCCCAGGCCCCGATATGCGCCGACGGATTGCAGAGGTACTGAGAGTGACAAAAGAAGAGCTATTCCCTAGTGGACAGAAGAATGGAACGACAGACGGTTAAGAGTAATAAAGGGAAGCAGGAAAATAGACAGCCGAAGGTCGTCTGTCATTGGAGCCGTGCGGAACAGGTTAGCCCGGCTGTTCGCAGGCTTTTCACTTTATTGCTACGACCCAGAGAAGACCAAACGGCAGAGAGCGAGAAGCGAGGGCAAAGCCAATGAACGATAATCCCATGCTAGAGGCTGCTTTATCCTATGCCAGAACCGGGCTACCCGTATTCCCGCTAGGCGTGAGAAGCAAAATACCGCTAGCCGGCAGTAACGGGAAAGACGATGCCACGACTGACGAAAGCCAGATTCGCAAATGGTGGGAAGCCCATTCCTATAATATCGGCGCTAATCCTAGAGAGACAGATGCCATAATTGATATTGACATACATAAGAATAATGGTTTTGAACAACTGACGAAGCTGACCGCCACTTTTGGAGCACTGCCTGAAACCAAGTCCTGTTTAACAGGTGGTGGTGGTAAGCACTTATGGTTTTGGCTACCAAAGGGAGTCCAACTTCGCAAAGCAAGTTACAAACTAGCGGAAGGTGTTGAGTTATTCACGCATGGCCATTATGTTGTGTTACCCCCAAGCATACACCCGGACACGGACAAACGTTACGAATGGCTACATGACGGCGCTATGACTGAGTTGCCAAGATGGTTATTAACCCTGGCAGTAGAAAACCACTCAAAAACATTGAGAAAAGTTAGTCCCGAACCAACAAGAGGCCAGATTTACGAAGGTGAGGGACGGAATCAAGCTTTAACTCGTGAAGCTGGATGGTTGCTTAATATCTACAAATCACCAGACATTGTCCGCCCGATGGTTTGGGCATACAACAACGCTGTGTGTGTTCCCCCACTCACTGAAGAGGAGAATTCAAAGACATGGCAAAAGAGCCTTGAAAAATGGGCAGCGAAAGCTAATGTGCAAGAGACACAGGATAAACCACAAGAGGAGATTCAACCATATGACCGGGAGCAGTACCTAAAAGTTCTATCTCAATGGCTATACTTGGAAGACCAGCAAGCCATAGATATTATCATGGCTACAGCCATTTGCATATGTCTGCCAGGAGACCCAATATGGATGCTTGTCATTACGGCATCTGGCGGAATGAAAACAGAGTTATTACGCACCTTTTCCAATAAGCGAACCTATTCAATAAGCACATTAACGCCCCAGACATTGATAAGTGGACTGAAGGGCGGAAAAGATATTGACTTGATGCCCAAACTTGATGGGAAGCTATTGATAATCAAGGACTTCACCTCGATACTATCAAAGAAGGCAGAAGACCAGGCTGGCATTTTTGCTGACCTTCGAGAAGCATACGATGGTTATCTAGAGAAAAGTTTTGGCAGTGGTGCCGGGACAAAGAGATACAAAAGCTCTTTCGGTGTGTTGGCGGGGGTGACAGATGCTATTGATATGTATCGGGTGGTACATGCACTCTTGGGCGAGCGGTTTCTGAAATGCAGACTACACACTAATCCAAAAGAGGCAATAGAAAGAGCGAGTAGCCTTGCCGGTAAAGAAGTGGAAATGAGGGTAGCATTAACAGAGGCCACCAATAGCTGCATGGCATATTATGCACAGAAGGCTTCGCAATGTGAGGACGTTATCATTGAAAAAGATACCCACCAGAAAATCAAGGCATTGGCTGACCTAACTGCCAAGTTGCGGTCGGAGGTGGCCCGAGACCGCTTCCATAAGGTACTTTACCAACCACAACCAGAGGTAGGAACTAGACTCGCCAAACAATTTCGCAAACTAGCACAAGGCTTATCTGTATTCTATGAAGACGAATGCATAGGAGAGGCGGAATACAATGTATTATTGCGTATTGCCCAAGATACAGTACCTAAACAGCGCATGAAACTGGTACTAGGTATGATGGATGCAGAACCTTTAACCACCAAGGCAGCAGGAGATAGAGCAGAAATACCCACTGAGACTGCTAAAGAAATTCTGGAAGATCTTTGGATGCTCAAACTCATAGCCCGCACTGGAGACAGTACCTTCTTTTGGCAGCTAACTGATAGCATGCATCACCTACTACTGGACTCAGGGCTAGGTACGCAAAACACCCTGAGAACACACAAGAACAATAATAATAGACTGGGTTAGCTTATTAGCGTTTACAGGGGGTAGATTGCGTACCTCAAGGACAAAAGTTTAGCAATGACTCGACAATACCTAACAGATGTGCTAACATAAGAGTATGGATATTAAGGAACTAAGGAAACAGTTAGGGCTGTCGCAGGATAAACTTGCTGCATTGCTGGGAGTAGCACCCTACACAGTGCGGCGGTGGGAAAGTGGCAAAAGCCGACCATCACCCTTAGCATTGAAGCAACTAAGTCAATTGACCAAGACCACGAAGGCCGAAGAGAGAGGGGGTTAAAAGATGAAAGCAGCAATCTACTGCCGGGTATCAACTGAAGACCAAGAAAGGGAAGGCACCTCACTTCAAAGCCAACTAGAAGCTTGTAAGAAGCTGGCGATAGATAAAGGTTACGAAGTCGAGGAAAACTATATGATCCAGGAAGTCTATTCAGGACTTACAATTGACCGGCCTGACCTTACTAAGCTCAGGGGCTGGATTGGCACAGGCGAGATTACTGCTGTCGCAATCTACTCCAGTGACCGCTTTAGTCGTGATGGCTATGACTTTCTGACTCTGATTAGGGACTGTGAAAGAGCTAATGTAGAACTTCTATGTGTTACTGAGCCTATTGAGCATGGGCAGGTTGGGGAGCTACTCAGTTACATCCGTGGTTGGGCTTCTAAATTAGAGGCCGAGAAGATAAAAGAGCGAACAATGAGAGGTATCAGAGAACGTGTGAAGGGTGGTAGACTCCCAGGTGGTGGGAAAGCTAGGCTATTTGGCTACACATACCTTCCTGGCAAAGGTTTGAGCGAGGGAGTAAGGTATGTCAACGAAGAAGAAGCCCGGTGGGTCAGAGAAATATATCGTTGGTTCGTTGAAGAAGCTTTGACTCTCAATGGTATTGTCTACCGACTTAGGTCATTAGGTATATCGTCACCATCAGGTAATAGTCATTGGTCCAAATCAGCGATTCACAAGATATTGACAAGAGTGGCATATACTGGTAAGACATACGCTTTTACCCAGAGACGTGTTAAGACCCAAACTCATAGAAAGGCCGTTAGAAAGCATGAAGCCACACGGGTAGTAGCAAGACCACCTGAAGAATGGATTGAAATACCAAATGCCACGCCACCAATCATCACCGAGGCACTATTCAATCAAGCACGGAAACGACTTGAGAGAAACAAGCAGCTAGCTTCCAGAAATACTAAGGAGAAATACCTACTCAGCGGATATCTCTTCTGTAGTCAATGTGGTCGGCGTTACTTTGGGGCTTCTTCAGCAACAATAAGGCACGGAGTCGAGTATCGCTACCGCTACTATCGCTGTCCGAAGAACTCCAAGATAGTCTCGCCGGACATCTGTGTCAACCAAGCTTGGCAAGCAGACCAAGTCGAGACAATTGTGTGGCGAAAGATGGAAGAATTACTGAAGACACCTGACCTAGTCTTGGCAGCATTTGAGACGAAGAAGGATGGAAAAGAAGATATTGACTCATATGAGGCAGAGGAGCAAAGGCTGAATGTGCAGTTGAAGCACGCCGAGCAAAGGAAAGACAGAGCATGGAAAGCCTTCGAGCTTACAGGTGACGAGAATAAGTTTAAAGGTGAGATAGCGCGTATATCGGCAGACATCGATGGACTTAAAAGGCGTAAGCTAGAGTTGGAGAGACGTATAGAAACTAGTCAGCAAGCTGAATACAATTTTGAAGGTATCAGAGAATACTGCGAGCTAGTAAGCCGTAACTTATCTGGTTTCACTTACGATGATAAAAGGCTAGCTTTGGAAGCTCTCGCGGTCAAGATACGGCTTGACAATGAAAATATCTCAATTGAGGGAGCCATACCGGAGGTCGATTCTTCAATTGCATCCACTACAGCGTGGTAGAGGTAATCAAAGACCTCTTTTGATGATTTGTAGGCAGGCTTTTGGGTAATTCTCTCTTTAAGAAACTCTCTGGCGGCTTCCTGTACCAGCTTGATGCCGAAGACATTGTGGGGGCCAATGCCTTTTATCTCTTGAAGCTCCTGGGGTGGGGCTTCAAGCACCCCCCTCAGGGTCTTGAATCTCTTTATCGCCTCTTTGGCTGGCCCTTTGCAGTCCTTGCGGGGTGAGCCAAGTGTTAAGAGTAACTCAACAATTTCATAGTCGTGGAAGCCACGAAGTCCTGACCTTAAGAATTTTTCCCGCAGTCTTTTGCGGTGGCCTGGGGATATCTCAGGCGAAGGCATTTTGCCACCCCCCTTAATTAGTTTGCCGCTTCCAGCTTGAGCCCGTCCTCGCCGACCACCTGAGCCAGCTGTTGGTGGAGTTCGGGGCAGTAATTTATGTGGCATGAGACCCTTAAATTGGTCGTCTCAGCTCCGTTGACGATGCGAAGGCGTGCCTCATCCTCGCCGGGAAAGTTTCTCAGGGTATCGAAGAGCCGGCGCAGGGAGGCTCGATCGTTATCCTTATTGTCGGTCTGGGTGAGGCTGATTATCAGCCTTTGCCGTGGGGTTTGGGGGGGTTGGGTGGTTTCGGTGACTTGAACCTCCTTGGCTGGTTCGGTGGTAACTTCTTTGCCAGTTTCATCGGGTTCATAACGGCGGACGCTATCACAGCTCAGTTGTAGTCGCTCCTCCCTCAGTCTGACTTTACCTTTAACGACCAGCATATTCCCTTCCTGCCACAACTCTCGGGTAAGTTCGTAGACCTTGGGCCAGACCATTACCTCAATCCGGCCACTTAAATCTTCGAGCACAGCACTGGCAAAGGGGCGTTGGTCTCGAGTAGAGAGGTGGCGAACTGCAGTTAGCATTCCGGCGACTTTTACGGCCTGACCCTCCATTGAAGCATTAATCTGACCACAGAAAGTGGTATTTTCCTCAGCTATCTTGGTAACCAGGGTGCTTAATGGGTGCTCAGAAAGGTATACTCCCATCAGTTCCTTTTCCCAGGCTAATTTGTCCTTGGTGGGTATGTCGGCTGTCTCAAGTGCAAGATTAGGCATGGGGAGAGGTGTTACCTCACCCCAGAGGTCAAACATGGACGTCTGTCCACTCTCACGCCGGTGTTGTTCACTTTGGGCTAAAGTCAGAATTTGGTCAATGCTCTTGAGCAGAGTGCCACGCCTGCCCAAGCAGTCGAGTGCCCCGGCTTTAATCAGGCTTTCCATCACTCGCCGGTTGACACCGCGCAGGTCGGCACGGCGGCACAAATCTTCAATTGACTCGTAGTCACCGTTTTGGTCTCGCTCAGCCAGGAGGGGTGCTATGGCTTGTGAACCAACATTTTTGATTGCAGTCAGTCCGAAGCGAATTGCTGGTGTATTAGTGTTGGTATCGTTTTCTATCGAAAAGCTGGCGCCGCTTCGATTTATATCTGGTGGCAGCACCTGGATGCCCAGGCGGTGGCATTCGGTAATAGCACTTGCCACCTTCTCCAGTTGGTCGGTGTGGGTGACGAGGACGGCGGTCATATACTCTACCGGGTAGTTGGCTTTAAAATAGGCGGTCTGATAGGCAATCAGGGCGTAACTAACGCTGTGTGCTTTGTTGAAGGCGTAACCGGCGAAGGGTTCAATCAGGTCGAAGACGGCACTTGCCACCTCGCTCGAGAAACCGTTGCTCTTGGCTCCGGTGATAAAGTTGCGCCTTTCCTTTCGCATCACCTCAGGAATCTTTTTGCCCATTGCCTTACGGAAGATGTCAGCCTGGCCAAGGCTGTAGCCGGCCAGAGCCTGCACGATAAGCAGCACCTGGTCCTGATAGACGATGACTCCGTAGGTTTCCTCAAGGATGCTGGCTAGTGCCGGGTGCGGGTAGCGGATTGGCTCAAGGCCGTGCTTGGCTTTGATGAAGGTCGGGATATGCTCCATCGGTCCCGGGCGGAAGAGGGCAATCATGGCGGCAATATCAGAAAATATGGTTGGCTTAAGCTCACTGATGTAGCGGCGCATGCCGGCCCCCTCAAGCTGGAATACCCCGGTGGTTTCCCCTGAAGACAGGAGCTCGAAGGTTTTCTTATCATCCATTGGGATATGGCTTAGGTCAATCTCAACACCGCGCTTTTGCCGGATAATCTCTTTTGCTTCGTCCAGAATAGTGAGATTTGCCAGCCCAAGGAAATCCATCTTCAGGAGCCCAATCTGGGCGATGTCTTCCATGGAGAATTGTGTCATCACCTGCTTTAAATTATTTCCCTTGCTTGCCTGCTGGAGTGGCACATATCGGGTTAAGGGTTCTTTGGAGATGACAACACCGGCGGCATGGGTACTGGCATGGCGGGCAATGCCCTCCACTCTCTTGGCAGAATCAATCAGGTTGCGGACAAGGGTGTCCTCAGAGTAGATGCTTCTGAGTTCACTCTTCTCCTCTAAGGCTCGGTTGAGGGTCATACTCGGGGCAAAGGGAACCAGCCTCGCCACCCGGTCAACATCAGTGTAGGACATACCCAGAGCCCGCCCTACATCCCTGAGTGCCGCCCTGGCTCCCAGCGTACCAAAGGTGATAATCTGAGCTACATGGTCATGCCCGTATTTCCGGGAGACATAGGCGATGACCTCGTCGCGGCGCCCATCCTCAAAATCCAAATCGATATCAGGCATCTCCTTGCGCTCGACATTGAGGAAGCGTTCGAAGACCAGCCTGTGCTTAATTGGGTCAACTGAAGTTGCACCCAGACAGTGTAGGACGATGCTGGCGGCAGCACTTCCCCTGACCCCGTATAAGATATTGTGCTTTTCGGCAAAGGAGACGATATCCCAGACAACCAGAAAGTAGTTGGCGAATTGGGTCTTTTCAATTACCTCAAGTTCATAACGAAGGCGCTCTTTTATCTCTTCGGTAGGTTCGGGGTAGTATTTGGGCAAATTTTCCCAGCAGAGGTCAGTTAAGAACCGGTCGGGTGTCTTGCCATGAGGCAATTCAATTTCCGGCAGATAGAGGCGACCAAATTCAAGCTCAAGTGAGCACATCTCGGCGATACGCCCGGTGTTTAAAATCGCCTCGGGAATATCTCCGAAAAGTTTGTCCATTTCCTGGGGGTTCTTGAGGTAGAAGAAGTCGCCGGCCATCTTCATTCTTTTGTCATCGTGAATTGAGGCGTTAGTCTGAATGCATAATAGTAAGTCGTGGGCTGAGGCATCCTCTTGGTTGACGTAGTGGACATCATTGGTGGCTACTAAAGGAATACCAAGCTCCCGGCTCATCGGGACCAGAGCCTGATTTACCTGCTCTGATTCAGGTGTCGGTTGCCTTTGCAGTTCAAGGTAAAAGTCGCCGAAGGTCTCTTTATACCAGCGGGCAGCCTCCTTTGCCTCCTCATGTCGCCCTTCCAGTACTAGTCTGGACACTTCCCCACCGAGGCAACCGGAGAGGGCAATAAGACCTTGATGGTGTTCTTCTAGTAGCCCTTTATCCACCCTCGGCTTGTAGTAAAAACCCTCAAGGTGAGCCTTGGTGGTGAGCTGGATGAGATTTTGGTAGCCGGTCAGGTCTTTGGCAAGGAGAACTAGGTGGCAGTGATTTTTATCGCCCAACTCCCGGCTGAAGCGACTATTTGGGGCAAGATAGATCTCGCTGCCGATAATTGGCTTTATGCCAGCCTCTCTGGCTGCCAGATAAAACTGGATGGCACCATACATCACGCCGTGGTCGGTTATTGCCAGGCTGTCCATGCCCAGCTCTTGGGCGCGTTTGACCAGTTGTGGGATTTGTGACATGCCATCAAGCAGACTGTACTCGGTGTGAACGTGCAAATGTGCAAACATAAGATGCTTTACCTCAGTGGTTAGCTTAAATTATAGCACAAGGCTCCGCTTAAAGGTTAGGAGAAACCCTATATTTTTTTACGTTTAAAGTGTAAAATCAGAATAAAAAGTTTGGGGGTATATTCATTGAAGGCTTTCGGCATTTTGGCAAGGTGGCTGTTTATCCTCTCGCTGCCCGTCCTGTTTTTCTCTGCCAGTATCGGCTGGGCGGTAAACAGCCTCTGGCTTTATGAGTACGGCTTTAGTAAATACAATGTCGGCCAGACTACCGGCTTGGCTCAAGCTGAACTGGAGAAGGCGGCCCGAGGCTTAATCGGCTATTTTAACTCCGGTGAGGAGTATATCAGCCTTGAGGTGGAAAAGGCAGGCAAGACCTTCAAGCTGTTTGGCGAACGTGAGGTTGGGCACCTTAAAGATGTCAAGGGGCTCGTTCAGCTCGATTACTGGCTCTTCTGGGGCACGCTAACCTATGCCTTAGGCTATGCCGGGGTCAGCCTCTTCTGGCGACGGCGCCGCAACTTGAGCGGCTTAGCCCGGGGAGTGGTTGGCGGCAGCAGCTTAACTTTAGGGCTGATGCTGCTACTTGGGTTAGGTTCGCTGCTCAATTTTGAGCAGTTGTTCTTGCAGTTCCATCTTTTGAGTTTTACCAATGACCTCTGGCTCCTTGACCCGAGCCGGGACTACCTGATAATGCTCTTCCCGCAGGGCTTCTGGTTTGATGCCGCTATATTCTGCGTCCTCCTGACCAGCGGGCTGGCAATAATTCTGGGTGGATTAAGTGGCTGGTATTTGACAAGGTCCAGGCTGGCTCGTAAGGTGAAAGATGAGGGGATTTCTTAAGCGGTCGGGGGGAGAAGAAAATACCACTTTTGGGCAAGTGTCCGGTCTGCCAAGGGAAAGGCAAGGTGCCAATATCGTTTCCGATTGCCGCCAATCCCAAGACACCGTCCACCAAACCTGATAGCAATGATAATCTCTCGGGTGAGCCTGACCTGAGTGGAGGGGCAGATCGGCGATACCGGTTCTTGCCTGGGGGCAGGAGCTTGCATACCCCTGACCTCGTTTAGACGCCGCAGCTTGAACAGCTGCTGGTGCTGCAGGCAGAACAGGAGCTGCCACCACCAACGGGCACCATTTCCCCGAAGTCACCGGTGGAGTGAGCCGCAAAGCAGGATGGTACCCGCTCAGCCTGGCTCTGACACTGCGGGCAGATGGCTTTATCTTTAGCCTCACTTAGGGGGCGTAACTCTTCGAATTTTGAACTACATTCGGGACAACAATACTCATAGATCGGCATTTTAATTTCCTCTCTATAATTAGTTTAACGCATCTACTCACTTTGAGTCAAATCTCCCAGACTACCTTGCCGCCCAAAATAGTCATCAGAACCTTGATGTCCTTAATTCTATCCGGAGGTGGTTTTAAGGGGTCATCGCTCAAGATTACCATGTCCGCCAGTTTACCCGGGGTAATCGAACCCTTTATCTTCTCCTCAAAGGAGGCACAGGCAGCATTTTGAGTATAAAGGGCCAATGCCTCCTCTGGCTTGATTCTTTCCTTTGACTCGAGTTCTTGTCCGGTCTCTGTTTTACGGGTGCAAGCGGCGTACATTCCAACAAGCGGGTTATCGGGAACCACCGGGGAATCTGAGCTGCCGGCCACAGTAAGCCCACTTCTAAGAAAGGAACCTAGTCGGTAAAGCCACTTTTGCCGGTCAGGCGGTACGTCTTTTAGGTATCGGTCACCACTAAAGTAGAGAAATGGGGGCTGGGTGACAATCACCGGCTTGAGCCTGCTTAGCCGCCCGAGCAGCCTGGGTGGGCATTCAGAGCAGTGGGCGATGCGGTGTCGCCTATTTTCTTTAGCTGACTTGTTTTTTAAATATTCCAGGGTGCTGATGGCAGCCTCAACCATGCTCTCCGGGACGGCGTGCATCGCCACCTGGAAGCCGGCGCGGTGGGCACTGAGGGCAAGCTGATTTAACCCTTCCTGTGGTGGCTCTAGTTTTCCGCTGGCTTCACTCAGCATTATCTTGAGCCCGCCCAGACGCAAATTGGTACCACCTGAGCCGGTAACCAGACCGGCTGCCTCAAATTGCGGCTGGGCCCCGGTGCCGAAGAACATGTAGAGCCGGCTCTTTAGCTTATCCGTCTCTTTGAGGCGAAGGTAAGTCTGCCACCGGGCAAAGTTATTGCTTGAGCTTAAATCCTGAAGAGAGGTAATGCCAGATGACAGGTAATGTTCACTGGCCAGCTTTACACTCTGGTCCAGTTCCTCACTGGATAGAGGGGGCAGTACCTTTGCCCTGATGTAGCCAAGCATCTCAAAGAGGATGCCGGTTAGCTCTCCGCTTGAGTCTCGGTCAAAAAGCTTGCCCTGAGGCTCGTTGGTTTCCTGGGTGATGCCGGCCAGCGAAAGTGCCAGGCTGTTTAGGACGCAGGCATGAAGTGATTGGTGAACCAGTACCACCGGGTGTTCGGGTGCTACCCGGTCAATATCCCAGCGGTTGGGGTGACGCCCTTCGGCAAGATAAAACTCATTATAACCGGTGCCGGTAAGCCACCTGCCCTTTGGGGTATTTCGGGCTTGGTTTAAGATAGTTTTTTGTATCCCGGCGATGGAACCTACCCTTGACGGACTCAGGTCTAAACTTAAAAGTTTTCTGCAAAAGGAGAAGATATGGCAGTGGGCGTCATTAAAACCGGGGATGACGGTCTTGCTCTGGCAGTCAAGCATCCTGGTTTTTGGTCCTCGCACTAGTTTAAGGTCTTCATTACTGGCAACCAGTGTGATTTTGCCGCCGGTTACCGCTACCAGTTCTGCCTTTGGCTGAGCGGGGTTCATAGTAAGCACATTAGCGTGGTAAAGAATAAGTTCGGCTGACATCCTAAAAATCCTTTGACCTGATAGTTATCTAGTAGTATACTACTTAAAAATTTGGGGCAGCAATGGGTATGCAGTTATGAATGCAGCCGAACTGGCAGATAAGTTGACCTCCTGGATAAAAGATAAGGTGGTCTCTTCAGGCTCAGAGGGGGTGGTGATAGGGATGAGTGGCGGTATCGATTCCTCAGTTTTGGCGGTGCTCTCAAAGTGTGCCTTCCCTCAAGATGTGTTAGGGATAATTATGCCTTGCTGTGGTCTTGAGGAGGACATAAAGCATGCTGAGATGGTAGCAACGAAGTTTGCCATTCCGACCAGGAAGGTAGTCTTGGACCCGGTTTTTGAAGCTCTGCTTGGGGTTTTGCCTGATAGCCAGGGGAAATCGGCTACCAGCCAGCTGGCTGAAGCTAACCTCAAACCGAGACTCAGAATGGTTACCCTTTACTACTTTGCCAATAAGCTTAATTATCTTGTTGTCGGGTCAGGTAATAGGAGTGAACTTGCCGTTGGCTACTTTACCAAGTACGGGGATGGTGGTGTTGATATTCTGCCGCTGGGAGGCTTGCTTAAAGGAGAGGTCGGGGAGCTGGCTCAGTTTTTGGGTATACCTAATGAGATTATTGATAAACCCCCCTCGGCCGGGCTTTGGGCCGGGCAAACCGATGAAGCTGAACTCGGTTTAAGCTATGAGGAACTTGACCGATACCTTGAAACTGGTCAGGCGGCAGCTGAGATTGATAGAAAGATTAAGTCAATGATGGCGTCATCTCAACACAAACGCCAAACCCCGGAGATACCGAATTTTCAAGTATAAGAGTTTTGAGGAACATGTAAATATTTTATTGTTTTGGCATTATGGCTGTGCTATGATTAGGTTGAAGTAAAAATGACTACCGAGAGAGAAAAAGCACTGGAGTTAGCCATTGGCCAGATTGAGAAGCGGTTTGGCAGGGGCTCGGTGATGAAGCTGGGTGAGGTTGCCGCTACTTTAGCGGTGGAGGTAATTCCCAGTGGCTCACTGGCACTGGACATTGCTCTGGGGGTGGGTGGTATTCCCAGAGGGCGCGTTACGGAGATATTTGGCCCTGAGGCTTCAGGGAAGACTACCTTAGCTCAGCATATTATTGCGGAAGCACAAAAGCGTGGCGGGGTGGCGGCTTATATTGATGTCGAGTATGCCTTAGACCCCACCTACGCTAGAAATTGCGGGGTTAATGTTGACGAGCTTTATATCTCTCAGCCCGATACTGGAGAACAGGCTCTGGAGATTACTGAGGCGCTGGTCAGGAGTGGGGCAGTTGAGGTCATCGTGATTGATAGTGTCGCTGCCCTGGTACCAAGGGCAGAGATTGAGGGGGAGATGGGAGATGCTCATATTGGACTGCAGGCTCGACTGATGTCTCAGGCACTGAGAAAACTAGCTGCCGCAATCGGCAAGTCAGGCACAGCCGTCGTCTTCATTAACCAGCTGAGGGAGAAGGTTGGCATTATCTTCGGCAATCCTGAGGTAACACCGGGCGGCCGGGCTTTAAAATTCTATAGCTCGGTAAGGATTGACTTGAGGCGTATCGAGGCAATCAAGCAGGGTAATGAGGTGGTCGGCAATCGAGTTCGGGCTAAGGTGGTTAAAAACAAGGTGGCGGCGCCCTTCAGGAATGCCGAGTTTGACATTATGTTTGACCATGGTATCAGTAAGGAAGGCAACCTGATTGACCTCGGCGTTGACTTTGGACTGGTAAACAAGGCCGGAGCTTTCTTCTCCTATGGTGACATTCGCCTGGGACAGGGTAGAGAGAGCGCCAAGAGGTATTTAAAGGATAACCCTGAGCTAGCGCGGGAACTCGAGCAGAAGATTAGGGCTGTTGCGGGTGAGCATGTTGCCTTGCCCACTGAGGTCAGTAAAGCTGATTGAAGATGTCTGGTGGATAGACTGGCGCATTAACCAAGGCTGAGGCTTAAAGCTTCAGCCTTTTGACTTTGAGGTAGAAAATTGGCTGAGATTACAGCCCTTCGCCAGCACAAGGGGCGAAAAAAGCGGGTCCAGGTTTTCTTAGGTGGCAAATTTGTCTTCAGCCTTGAGACTGAGGTGGTGGCAAAGGAGGCTCTTCGGGTCAGGCAGGAGCTATCTCAAAGCCGGGTTGAGCAACTACTTCAGTCTGACCGTTTCTACCGCTGCCTCAATGCAGCTCACCAGTATCTTAGCTACCGACCAAGAAGTGAGGCTGAAGTGAGGGGTAGGCTTACCCGGCGCGGTTTTGACGCTCTAACGATTGAGACGGTGCTGGCTAGGCTTAAAGAGCAGGGGCTGGTGGATGATGAAGCCTTTGTTCGGTTCTGGAAGGAAAACAGGCAGACCTTTAGCCCCCGTAGCCAGCGGCTAACCAGGCTGGAACTTAGGCAAAAAGGGGTTCCAGGCGAGGTTATTGACCAGGTACTTGGTGATTTTGATGACGAAGACAGTGCCTACCGCGCCGCCCTAAGTAAGGCCGAGCGGCTTCGAACTGGCGATTATCAAACCTTCCTTAAGCGTCTGGGCAGCTATCTTCGAAGGCGAGGCTTTAGCTATGGGGTGATAAATAATACCGTGAAGCGACTGTGGCAGGAAGGTCAAGATACATCCATCGAGGAGGTTGGCAATGAAGACAGGTAAACTAGGGAGACTTTCTAAAGATAAGATGGGGTTTTCCATGCCAGCGGTGGCGCCATTGTATCAGCCGCCACCCTACTATTTCACCAATGCCGAAAGCATTACCATCGCTTGGGAGACCGATGAGGAGGCGGCTTTAGAGCTATTACCCGAAGGAATAGAGCTCGTCCAGCCAGCCACAGCTTCAATACGAGTTAATTACTATCCCTTCAGTACCCTCGGCACCTATTATGAGGTGGTGCTGGGCATAGCCTGCCGCTTCGAGGGTGAGTTGCGCGGTTACACTGCTTTTATCGTTTTAGACCAGGATGTTCCTTTTGCTGTCGGGAGGGAGGTATGGGGTGTCGCCAAGAAAATGGCTTACATCGAGTTTACTAGAGAGATGGGGCTTTATACCGGCATTGTGGAAAGGCCAAAAGGCAACCGCCTCTGTACTGTCATGATTCAGCCCGAAACCCCGGCGGATACCGAAAATCTCGCCTGGCCCAAGGCGGCTCTCCATCTCAGGCTCATCCCCAGCCCGGAGAAAGGAAAGCCTCCGTCAATAGCCGAACTTGTGGAACTGCCAATCTCGGTCAAAGTTCATGAATTGTGGTCAGGCAAAGGTTCGGTCTCATTTGACACCAAATCGGAGATTGACCCCTGGCATCTGCTGGAAGTAAAGAAGGTTATTAGCGCTACCTACGCCCGGCTTGACATGGTGCTTGATTGGGGCCGGATACTCAAGAGATACTAGGTTTTGGCTTTGGATAGCCAGCCTTTGCTCCACCGCCTAGTATTTTGGGTCTATCCTCACCTTAAGGTGTGGCGATTTGGGAAGTGTCGTCTGGGGGTATATTATCCTCAGCCCACTGGTCATAAAAACCTCTAATCTAAACTTGGATGTACTAAGATATATATTTGGATATTATAACATCTTGATTGTATAATTCGCCCGGCTTGTGTTTAGAAGTATGGAGTAGCGATTTGTGTTAAATCAAGCAAGAGTAGTAAACTAAGATTTAGAAAGGACTTCAGTTGATGGGTGAGCGACTGTTTCATCTGCCCACTTCTCCCGCTGATAGACCGTATTTAATTGGCAGCCAGTGTCAGCGGTGTCAGCGGTATTACTTCCCCAAAAGGCTTATCTGCCCCGATTGTCTTGAGGTCGGGACGATGCAGGAAAAGCCGCTCTCAAGGCGGGGTAAGCTCTATTCTTACTATCTGGGGACAGTAGCCCCGGCTGGTATTAAGCCTCCCTATGCCGCTGGCTGGATTGACCTGCCGGAGGGTGTCCGGGTATTTGGCGTGCTGGTGGGCTTTGAGCCCAAAGAGGAGAACCTGAAGTTGGGTATGGAGGTAGAGTTGGTTTTGGAAAAACTGACCGAAGACGGGCAGGAGGGGTTGGTTTACCGCTTCCACCCCGTCTAAAGTTTTTTTGGTTGTGCTTTAGAGGAGGTTTTATGATGCGCAAGGTATATATTGCCGGAGTGGGGATGCACCCCTTTGGCAAATATATGGAAAAACACCTTAAAGAACTTGGGGCGCATGCCTTTTTAGAGGCTCTAGCCGACTCAGGCCTTAGCCCGAGGCAAATAGAGATTGCCTACATCGGCAATTCCCTGGCTGGTTTCCTGACCGGGCAGGAGGCGGTGCGGGGCCAAACCATTATGCGTGAAATCGGGCTCCAGGAAATCCCGATTATCAATGTTGAAAACGCCTGTGCCAGTGGCTCTACCGCCTTTTACGGTGCCTGGATGTCAGTCGCCTCCGGGCTTTTTGATTGCGCCCTTGCCCTGGGAGTGGAAAAGCTCTACGTTGATGACACCCCCAGGACCCTGCACGCCCTCGCCGCCGATTCGGATGTGGAACTTGAGGGGAGCATGGGCTTTATGTTTGCTGGCAACTACGCCATGAAGATTAAGCGGCATATGTATAAATATGGGACAACCCGTGAACAGATCGCCAAGGTAGTGGTCAAAAGCCATGATAATAGCCAGCACAACCCCTATGCCCAGTACCGCAACCCACTCACGGTTGAAGAGGTCTTAAACTCAAAGATGATTTGTGACCCCCTTACCCTTTTTATGACGGCGCCCATTGGCGACGGTGCTGCTGCGGCGATACTGGTTAGTGAGGGATTAGCCAAAAAACTCCCTAAAGTCCCGATTCTGGTGGCGGCCACTGTCTTGAAATCGGGGTTTGTGCCCAATCCCGAAGATGAAGATGCCCCAGACACGGTTGAGAGGACAGCTAAGGTTGCTTATGAAGTGGCTGGTCTTGGTCCACAGGACATTGATGTGGCCGAGGTTCACGATGCTATGGCACCCGCCGAGATTACAGCTTATGAGTCACTTGGCTTTTGTGTCAAAGGCGGGGGTGGACGAATGGTCGATGAGGGCAGGACAGAAATCGGGGGTGATATCCCGGTCAATACCAGCGGCGGGCTTATCGCCCGCGGTCACCCGGTAGGGGCTACCGGGCTTGGTCAGATAAGTGAAATCGTCTGGCAACTCAGGGGTGAGGCCGGCAAGCGCCAGGTAGAGGGTGCTAAAGTTGGCTTAATCCAGAACGGCGGCGGTAACATTGGCGGTGAGCCAGCGGCAATGGCGGTGCACATCCTGAGCCGCTAGAAAGGGGCACATTATCTATGGTCAAGATGGTCTGGATTTTCGGCTATCCTGAAGGTGTTTCGGTTGAAGAGGGAGAGAAGTGGTATCTGGAGGTGCACTCTCAGGAAGTGAAGAAGCTCCCGGGCTTGAGGAAATACCTGACCTGGAAGATACTTGATGTTAAGGAGTTGCCCTGGTATGAGGAAGAGTACGCTCGAACACAGCCCAACTGTGTTCGGATAACCGAGCTCTGGTGGGATGATGTTGAGTCCTGGCTCAAACTCCGCCAGGGACGAACCAAGCTTGCCCCACCGCCCTGGGGCGAGCCGTGGCTTATCGCCAGGCCGGTATTTATTGATGAGGAGCCAGAATATGACTTCCTAACCCAGATACCGAAAGGGTGACCCGCTTCCGGGCAAAAATCGGAAACGGGTTTCTTAGCATAATGGATATCTTCTAAAAGGAAAGGAGAAGACCATGGAAGTAGTTGAGAGCGGAGAAGGCGAACTCTTTAAACCACCTGATCCGGACGGTTTTCGGGCCTATGTGAGGGAGCACAAGACGAGGAGCTTGGTCTCCAAGGTAATGACGGAGAAAGAGGCGGTCTTGAAGTTCGTTGAGGATGGTGACTACCTGGCTTATGACCTCTGCTGGGCAATCAGGGGACCCAACTCAATACTTCGGGAGATAATTCGACAGCGCAAGAAAAATCTTGGTATTTGTGGCAAATTCACTTATCTGTGTATAGCTATCCTTGCGGGCGGTGAATGTTTCGACCGAATCGATTTCGGCTATGTTGGGATTACTGTGCCTTACGTTGAGGCAATCATGGATGGCAAGATTAAGATTTCGGAGTGGAGCAATAATGCCCTGACGATGAGGCTTCAGGCCGGGGCGATGGGGATACCCTTTCTGCCGGTGAGGTACTTTGGTGGGGCGGATGCCTTCCGCTACTCCGGGGCTAAACTGGTAAAAGACCCTTTTACCGGGCAAAATATTACCTTGCTACCGGCCTTAAACCCGGATTTAGGCTTAATTCATGTCCATCAGTGTGACATTTACGGCAATGCCCGTGTCTTCGGTAGTCTTCTTTCCGCTCATGAGGTGGCCGCCTCAAGCCGTAAAGTGATTATTTCCACTGAAGAAATAATTGACCATGAGGAGATAAGACGGGAACCAGGGCGGACAACAATACCACATTTTCTGGTTGATGCTGTCATCGAAGCTCCTTTTGGCTCTTACCCGGGTGAGATGCCCGGGCTTTACGCTTCCGATTCGGCGCACCTTGGCCAAATCGCCGTCGCTTCACGAGATATAGGAAAAATCGAGGAATACGTGCAGGACTATATTCTTGATACCGAATCAGAGGATGACTTCTTGGAGAGAAAGGTTGGAATCGGCAGGTTACTTGAGCTAAAACGGAGTGCCACTATCAAGGAGGGTTACCGATGACCACAGCCACGGCTTTCACCCAGCATGAGGTAGCAATTATCTACTTAGCCAGGATGGTGGAGGAGAATAAATCCTACTGGACACCAGGGGCCGGGCGGCCCGGTTTTGCGGTTAGCCTGGCGCAGAAACTCCATGCTCCGAACGTAATGAGGATGACGGAGGAGGGATGCATCAGTGGCAAACCCTATTTCCCGGTAGAACCTTTTATGTATATGGGCGCTTCCAGAAGTAGTTATCGGGGGATAATGTGGACCAGTATGAACCAGGTCTGCTATTACAATGCCCTCGGGCTGGTAGATTATACCATCCTGATGGTTCTTGAGATCGACCCTTATGGTAATTTTAATAGTTCAATGATTGGTGGTGATTACTACCATCCCCAGAGGCGCTTTGGCGGCGCCGGCGGTGCCAACGAGATGGCATCACTTGCCTGGAGAACCATACTGGTTACTGACCAGGATAAGAGGAAGTTTCCTGAAAAATGTAACTTCATCACCTCTCCGGGTTATCTTGATGGTTCGCCGAGTGCGAGGGAAAAGATGGGGATGCCGGCGGGTACCGGCCCCTACCGGGTGGTAACCTCTGAGGCTGTTTTCGGCTACGATGAAAAAAGCCATTACATGAAGCTCCTGGCTGTTTCCGCCTGGACAACAGCAGAAGAGGTGCTTTTAAAGATGGATTTCGAGCCGTTACTTTCAGAAAAAGTAGAAACCCTTAAGCCTCCGACGGAGAAGGAGCTAGCGGTATTGCGTACTGAGATGGACCCTGAAGGGCGGGTCATTGGCGCCGGTGAGTGGATTTTTCTCGACTGATATAGTGTGTTTTAAATATTCCGTGTTATCCCCTCAACACGTCATTGAGGCAATAAAAATTATAGAAGGGAGGTAGTAATGCCTGAGATTTATATCGAAGAATGGCCGCCATACAGTCCTGATGACCTCGAGAGAAGGAACGGTGCCACCCAAGCTGCCAGACTGATGATGAACGCCGCTTTCACTTCTCCGAAGGCTGGAGGTGTGCCTCAGGTCGAGGGTCATATCGTCTGGGGGCAGCCAGAGCAGGAAAAAATCGCCCGGAAGATGGAGGAACTGGCTCGCTTGAGGGGTGACAAACTGTGGAAGAACATGTTCAAGTATGAGGCAGCGATGGTCAGGGAGTCGGACGCCATTCTCTTTCTCGGCGATTACCAGTTGTTCCGGCCTTTTGAGACGGGCTGTAATCTCTGCGGCGGTGTCGGCGGTTGCCAGTGGCTATATGAGCGCAAAGAGGCACGCTTCGGACACGTGGATATCACCGAGGTTCAGCACCCGGATTGGCTGATTGATGGGCCGGTTTGCGGCTTCCGTGTGCAGTCGCTTGGTCTGGCTGTTGGCTCGGCGCTCCTGATGGCAACCAGGCTTCTCGTGGATGCCAGGCCTCTGATGAGTGTCGGTGTAGCCGGCCAGAAGCTGGGGTACTGCCCCAAATCACCGATGGTGGTGGGTATACCTGTTGCCGCTCAGTCGAAGAATCCTTATGTTGATATACTGCCCGACTATCACCTGCATAACTTGAGCCGCTATGTTGATGCTATACGCCGGCAGCACGTGATTACCCGAATGGTTCACTGGTTTGACTATCGCAACTGGGATGTCATGGCTGAGCTTGAGGAAGGCGAATCTGGCGAAGGAGGGGAGAAATAGCGATGGGTATCTATGACGGGAACGAACTGGCTCAAGAAAAACTTCTGGATGTAGCTAAGTATTGTGCTATGGCAGCGGTCAAGGCGCCTCAGGTAACGGGCAAGGTAAGAATTATGAGCGAAATAATTACCGGTGACGATATTGACCCCATAGAAGAGATATTGGGTATCCAGGCAAAGGTAAGCATTGTGGCTGAGGGTGACTATACCACGCTTAAATATTGCCGAGAACATGGGCAACGGCCGGTGATACTGCTCGTCGGAGCCTCAGGCCTGCGCCATTCTGAGCTCGGCTGGGATTGTGGTGCCTGCGGCTTTTCGACCTGCGAGGAGTTCAACAAGTACTCAGATGAGGTAGAGGAGCAGGCAAGAAAGGTAAGCAGAGGAGCCCACCTTGGGCCCCAGTGTGCTTGGAAGGAGATAGACCTTGGCAGCGCTATGAGCTGGGCTTGTGCAGCTGCTGCGCAGTTCAACGTAGAGAACAGGATGATAGCCTCGGTCTTTAATGTATCGAAGCTATCAGGATATTTAAAGGAAGCGGAGTCTGGGTGTTCCCTTTGTTTGGGTCCGGTAGAAAACCTGGTCTACTATGATAGGCCGAGTGTGCGTGGCAAGTGGACGGCTGATGAACACATGGAGTATCTTTTCCGCGCTATGCCCTCACATTTTATGGGCTTTACCGGGGTCAAAGACCCCCGCTTCAAATACGGTGACGAATGGGAGAAGAAGCCCAGGCGTGTCCATATTGAGGCCCGCTCCGAGGAATACTTTGCTGACCTTGCTGAAGACGCGAAAAAGATTGACCAGATTTGCGCTAAAGTTAAAGCCAGACTACAGGCTCTAAAAAAGGGCCGGAAATAAATCTTTTCCTTAAGTTAGTCTCAATACGAAGAGAGGGGTGTTGATGGCTCAGGAGTTCAGGCTTCTTTTTTCACCGATTAAAATCGGTTCGATGACGCTTAAAAACCGAATTGTGATGTGCCCCCACGGTTTCTGGTTTAAAGATTTCGTCGAGCGGGGCAAGGTGCCTACCGACCGCCTGATACGCTACTGGGAGGAAAGGGCTAAGGGTGGCGTCGGTATGATTGGTAATTATCTAACTACGGTTGACCCCTTTACCCCTGATTTGTTTAGGACTTTCCGCCGCGCTGATGCTAAAGAGGGGTTTGGTAAGGCGGCCGAAACACTGCATAAGTACGGTACAAAATTTTACGTGCAGTTGGCTCACTTTGGCGGTGAGTGGGGGGTATTTCAACCCCCGGGTCCGGTGGCACCCTCCGTCATGCCGTACGATGCCCATACCGGCCTGCCCAGCTTTATGCCCCGGGCACTTTCAATCTCTGAGGCTGAGGAAATAGTGGCTGAATTTGCCTTTTCTGCCAGGGTGTGCCAGGAGGCGGGGGTGGACGGGGTTGAGCTTCATGCCGCCCACGGTTATCTCTTAAACGAGTTTTTGTCACCCTATTACAACCGGCGTACTGATAAATATGGCGGTAGTCGGGAAAACCGGCTACGCTTCGTTAAGGAGATTATTGATGCCATCAGAAGGGAAGTTGGCCGTGATTATGTGGTCGGCATCAGGCTCAATGTGGATGATTTTGTCGATGGTGGCATAGACCTGGAAGAGGGGCGAGCTATTGCCAAAACCCTGGCCGATGATGGCAAGCTGGACTATATGAATATCTCCGGCTCAACCTATATCTCAACTCCGCTGGTGATTGACCCGATGTATTTCCCCCTTGGCTCAACCGTCTACCTGGCCGCCTCTATCAAGGAGGTGGTTAGCATCCCGGTAATCGCCCGGGGCCGGATTATTGACCCAATTCAGGCCGAGCAGATCTTGGAAAATCACCAGGCAGACCTGGTTGGTATGACCAGGTCGCTCATTGCCGACCCTGAGCTTCCCCAAAAGGCTCAGGAGGGCCGGCTGGATGAGATTCGCAAGTGCCTCGGCTGTTCTGAGGGTTGCTGGGGGACGGTCGTCAATCTGGCCCGCGGTTTCATGGTGGGCATGACCTGTACCATGAACCCTGCCGTAGGGCGGGAAATGATACCTGGCTGGTATGAGCTTATCCCGGCGGAAACCAAAAAGCAGGTCATGGTTATTGGTGGTGGGCCGGCTGGTCTTGAGACCGCCAGAGTAGCTGCTTCGAGGGGACATAAGGTCTCGCTTTATGAGAAGGAACCGGAGCTTGGGGGGCAGACCCTGATTGCCGCCAGGGCGCCGGGAAGGGATGGCTTTCTTGATTGCCCCCATTACTTTAGCTACCAGATGAAGCTCCTCGGGGTTAGTGTTTGCCTTAATACCGAGGTTACCGTTGACCTGGTAAAGGGGGTTAATCCCGATGTGGTGGTGATAGCCGCGGGTGCTGTACCATACACGCCAGATATCCCCGGGGTTGAGCAGGAAAATGTCGTTCAAGCCTGGGATGTTTTATCCGGGAAGGTTGATGTGGGCGATAACGTGGTCGTAATTGCCGGTGAGCAACACATGACTTCTCTCTCTACAGCTGACTTTCTTGCTTCGCAGGGGAAAAAGGTTGAGCTCATTACCGAGGGTTACCAGTTCGGTACCCTGGCTGAAATTAATACCAAAATCGCCTGCTTCAATCGGCTCTGCCTTAACAATGTTACCTTCACCATCATGACCAGAGTAAAGGAAATCTCAGGTAATAATCTTAAGGTAGAGAATACCTATAACAGGAGAATAAACCGCCAGATTGAAGGTGTGGATAATGTTGTCTTGGCTTATACCGGACAGAAGAACGACTCGCTTTATCATGCCCTTAAAGGAAAGGTGAAAGAAGTTTATGCCGCCGGGGATTGCTTTGCCTCAACTAACTTGCCGGCGGCGATTTTCGCTGGTGCTGAGGTCGGCCGAAAAATATAGCTGACCTCGAAGATAGCGAAGGAGGGCTAGATGGGGAAGGAAATCTGGATACTGGCTGAACAAAAAGGTGGTGAGCTTCTGGATATTTCCTTGAAGTTACTCTCCGAAGGCTGTAGGGTAGCGGCTAAACTGGGTGCGGAACCCTGTGCTGTAATTGCCGGAGATAATTTGACGTCGTTCCTTGAGCCCTTGTCCGGATACGGTGCCAGCAAGGTCTATCTCCTGGATGACCCAAAGCTTAAAGACTACTATCCCGAATACTATCTGTCGGCACTCTCAGAACTGATTGAGGCGACAATACCTGAGGTTTTACTTTGCGGGGCGACCATAATTGGTCGGGATTTAGCCCCTAGACTGGCGGTTAAACTTGGGACGGGTCTGATTTCTAATTGCACTCACCTTGAGGTTTCGGAGGGCGGTGTGCTTTACGGGTCAAAGCCAGCCTATGGCGGTAAGGTCAGCGGCACCTTTATCTCAGAGTCAAGGCCGCAAATCGTTACCTTAGCCCCCGACAATCTGGAGAAAAGGCGCTCTGGTGAAATGAGGGAGGCAGAAGTTATAACCTTTAAGCCTAAGCTTGAAGGGGTTGAGATTAAATATCAGGTTACCGGCAGGGTCAGCCCTGACCCGAAAACATTACCCCTTGAAGAGGCTGAGGTTATTGTCTCTGGGGGACGTGGCGTCGGCGGTGCCGAAAATTTCAAGCTGCTTGAGACCTTGGCCGGGATGCTTGGGGGTACCATTGCCTGCTCGCGGATGGCTTTAGACGAGGGCTGGGTATCCCGCGACCGCCTGGTCGGCAGTACCGGCAGTTTTGTCTCCCCCAAGGCTTACCTTGCCTGTGGCATTTCCGGGGCAAGCCAGCATCTGATGGGAATGCGAGACTCCGGTTTCACCGTCTCGATTAACAAAGACCTTAAGGCTCCGATTTTTAATGTTTCGGATGTTGCCGTTGAGGGGGACTTGCTCGAAATATTGCCTCGTCTTATTGCCGAACTCGAGTCAAGCGGTAAATGATGAACATGTGGAGTGAAGAGTGGAAATAATTGTATGCGTAAAACAGATTCTGGACCCATATGGCATGGTTTACTATGACTACCAGGCAGGTGAGGTTAAAAAGGAGGGGGTACCCTCGGTTATTAACCCCATGGATGAGCTGGCTCTGGAGTATGCCTTAAAGCTGAAAGATGGCGCTGGGGGCAGGGTTACCGTAATTTCTCTTGGTTCAAGCGGCACTGAAGAAAGCCTGAGGTATTGTTTGTCTACCGGTGCTGATAATGCTATATTAATTAGCGTACCAGAAGCTAGAACCTTTGAAAGTTATACCACCGGGCGACTTTTAGCCAGAGCCATTGGCTCCCTTCAATATGCTCTCGTGCTCTGTGGCCTGCAGGCTTCAGATGATAATGCCGGTCTGGTCTGGGCGGTCATTGCTGAAGAGCTAGGCTTAACCGCGGTTTGTGGGGTAAGAGGTATTTCTCTGGCTGGTCATGGTCGCCTGGTGGTGGATCGTGGCGAAGAGGGAGGTGAGAGAAGCCGGCTTGAGCTGGAGTTACCGGCGGTATTGGCGGTGGAGTTGGGGGAACAACTCAGGTACCCGCCACTGCGTTCTCGTCTGGCGGCACAAAAGGCAACTATCGAGAAACTCAGCCTGGATTCGCTTGGAATTTCCACGGATGAACTCTCGGGTTGGACAAAAGCAAAGTTAGCCAAATTCTCATCTCCCAAGCCAAAATCGAGAGGGCTTTTTATTCCTGATGACTCCCTGCCAGGGTTTGAGCGGATGCAGCAACTGATGACCGGGGGCATTATTACCAAGGGCTCAAGCCGACTTAGCGGCGACCCGGGTGAGGTAGCCGTAAAGCTGGCTCAAATATTGCGGGAAAACGACCTTGTTAAAACCAGCCAGAAATGATGATAGTGCTGGCTGGTTATCTTGGCATTAATTAAAGCTTGAAAGTAAGGAGGGGTATTGATGAGCATAGTGCGGCGAAAACTTGAGGGGGTTACCTGCTTTGACCCATCCAAGGTTTATGAGGGCTATACGCTCCTTACGCCGATGGGTTCTACCGACGCTTGGCTGATTAATATGGAAGGTGAGATTGTGCACCACTGGCGGCTGCCATATCTGCCGGGAATGCACGGGGTTTTTTTGGAGAATGGCAACCTGCTTTATGCTGGTCAGACCAAGGCGGTTGATCCGACACTAAAACAGGTTGGCTTTATCGTCCTTGGTGGGCGTGGCGGTGAAATGCTGGAGGTAGATTGGGATAACAACCTGGTGTGGAAATGGGAAGACCACTATCAGAATCATACCTTTGCCCGTTTAAGGAATGGCAACACCATGCTGCTTAGGTGGGTGAGGGTTCCCAATGAGGTTGCTGAAGAGATTGAGGGGGGACTTGTCGGCAGTGATGTGATTGAGTCGGGTGAAAGGGTGATGTGGGCTGACGGTTTCCGTGAGATAACACCCGATGGTCAGGTAGTCTGGGAGTGGCTGCCCTGGGAGCACGTCGATATCAAGGATTTTCCAATTTGTCCGCTCTGCACGCGGCTTGAGTGGACTCACGGCAATACTGTTTTTGAGATGCCTGACGGCGATATTTTAACCAGTTTTCGTTCTCAAAGTTCGGTCTTCATCATTGATAAGAAGACCGGCGATGTTAAGTGGATGTGGGGCCGGGGTGAGATAACCCATCAACATGACCCTTCATTTTTGGATAGTGGTAACGTTTTAATCTTTGATAATGGTAATCACCGCCAGGATGGTTCGGGCATGAGCTATTCCCGGGTGATTGAGGTAAACCCCAAGACCAACAAAATCGAGTGGGAGTATAAAGATGACCCGCCCGGGGACTTTTACACCTCAATCATGGGGAGTTGCCAGCGGCTGCCCAACGGCAACACCCTCATCAGTGAGACCGACATGAGCCGTGTCTTCGAGGTTACCCGTGAAGGCGAAATCGTCTGGGAGTATGTTAGCCCGTTTTATAATGACTGCTACCATGATAGCTTCGGCCGAATTTGTCAGCTTTTTAAACCACGTCGTTACAGTCCTGATTTTCCGGGTTTTAAGGCTAAAGACCTGAACCCTGAGAATTATGCGGTTTTAAACCACCTCTACGGACCGGATGCTTGGCGAAATAAATAAATTGTGTTTTAGATTATTCTCTTATCATGAAGGAGGCAAGTAATGGCGATTGCACGAAGAATGTTTCACGGCACCATTTTCTACGATTCATCCAAAGCCTATAACGGCTATACCCTATTTGCTCCTCTGGGGGCAAATGAAGTGGTCTTGATTGATATGCGTGGTCGGGTTGTCCATAAGTGGCAGATGGACAACCCGCCGGCGCTGCACGGTGCGCTGCTGCCAAATGGCAACCTGCTTTATGCCGGGCATAAGAGTGATGGCCCGCTCTCTGGTTTCTTCGGTGCTGGTGGCGAGCTGGTTGAGGTTGACTGGGACGGTGAGGTTGTCTGGAAATACGAGGACCCGTATCTGCATCATACCTTCGTTCGTCTCTACAACGATAACACCCTGGTCTTAAAGTGGGTTGAAGTACCCAAGGACATCTCGGCTAAGGTTAAAGGCGGTGTACCGGGGACGGAAAAGGATGGCGTTATGTGGGGCGACTGTCTGGAGGAGATTCACCCCTCGGGTAAGGTAGTCTGGGAATGGAAGGCTTATGAGCATCTGGACCCGGCAAATGATTATATCTGTCCTGTATGTTTTCGTGACCAGTGGACGATGGCCAATTCCCTTGAGATTCTCCCCGATGGCAATATTCTGGTCTGTTTTTCCCGGATTAATGTCCTGGCGATTATTGAGAGAGAAACCGGCAATATCAGGTGGCAGTGGGGTTCTGGGGAACTCTCACATCCTGATGCCGCGGTGATGCTCAGTTCGGAACTCCCGGCCGGGGAGATATGGGAAAGGGGGGTTGACCGGAGGGTTAAGAAAGGGGATATATTATTCCTCGATAAAGGGCTTCATGTTAAAAACCTGCCTCTTGGTGCCTCACGGGTGGTTGAGCTTAATCCTAAAACCAATGAAGTAGATTGGACTTACCTCGAAAACCCGCTGCCTGATTTCTATGCACCGAGGATGGGTAATTGCCAGCGACTGGCTAATGGTGACACCCTGGTCTGTGAGGGGGATTTCGGGCGGCTCTTTGAACTTAATCCGAACAAGGATATCGTCTGGGAGTATGTCAGCCCCTATTACCGCACCTTCCCCTTTTATGGACGGAACAACTATATTTTCCGAGCCTACCGCTACGGTCCGTTCTATGCAGGCTTAAAGGGCGCTAAGCTTGAGCCAGTAGAGTAGCTAGCTCTGAAAAAGCCGTATTTTTAACTCGCCAAGGTTTTTTAGGCCAGTCTTTTAATGTTCGGGGCTGGCCTTTTTATTTCTGGTTAACCTTAATTGAGGGTAGCTCCCGCTGAAGTGATATAATTAAAAGTGCTATGGTAGAGGCTAAACAAGCGCTGATTTTCCAGAAAAAGGGACCGGTTGCGGTTATTACCCTTAATCGGCCCGGGGTTGGGAATAAAATTAATCTTGAGCTGGCTGGGGAACTGGCTCGTGTATGTTCCCGAATTCAGGAGGATGCCGAAGTCAGGGTGGTAATAATCACGGGTAAAGGCAGTAGCTTTTGCCTTGGGGTTGACCTTGGGGAGTTAAAACTGCTTTCTGCCAGATGGGATAAGTTGAGTCCCACCCGGCTGCTGGCTGGTCTTAATTGCCCTGTTATTGCCGCCATTAACGGGGATGCCTTAAGCCTGGGTCTTGAATTGGCTATGGTTTGTGACCTGAGAATTACCAGTAAGAATGCTTCATTTGGTTTCCCGGAGACAGCGCTTGGTCTTATCCCGCAGCATGGCGGAACCCAGTGGTTGCCACGTCTGGTGGGCAGAGCCAAAGCCCTCCAGATGCTCCTAACGGCTGAATCAATTACGGCTGAGGAGGCATACCGAGTTGGACTGGTGAGTAGAGTAGTTCCAAAAACACGGCTATTTCCAGTGACCATGCAGATAGCCAGTGAGATAGGCAGTAAGGCGCCGATTGCTCTTGGCTATATTAAAGAGGCAGTAAATAAGGGGCTTGACCTCACTCTGGAGCAGGGGCTGCGCCTTGAGGCTGACCTCTACTCGCTACTCCAGACAACACAGGGCCGCGTTGAAGGTATCCGTGCTTTCCGGGAGAAAAGGACTCCCCACTTTGAAAGGGAGTGAAGCCGGGTATATTTAGAAGTAATGGCTAATTTTAAAACTTTAATCTATCAAAAAAAGGGTCCCTTAGCCTGTATTACCTTAAACCGTCCCGACTTCCTCAATACCTATAATATCAGGATGCGAGATGAGCTGTTTCAGGTTCTTGAGGCACTCCAGGCTGATGACGGGGTGAGGGCGGTTATTTTCAATGGAGCCGGGGAGAAAGCCTTCTCAGCCGGTGCTGACTTAAGCGAATTTCTAACCGCTCCATCGCCGGTGGTGGCACGAGAGGTACGTTTTAGCCGAGATATTTGGGGATTGTTATTGAGTCTAGAACAGCCACTTATTGCCGCCGTACATGGGTATGTTATGGGGAGTGGGCTTGAAATCGCCCTCTGCTGTGACCTGAGAGTGGCTTCAGAGGAGGCTCAATTTGGTTTCCCCGAAGGGGGGTTGGGTATTATCCCGGCTGCCGGGGGAACACAAACCCTGCCTCGCGTTGTGGGCAGACCGAGGGCTTTGGAGATGCTGCTCATCGGAGGGAGAATTTCAGCCGGAGAGGCCTATGAAATTGGTTTGGTTAACCAGGTGGTACCCCGCGGTGAACTTATGGCCACGGCTGAAACGCTGGCAG